>Ga0233437_1001516_pt1 | contig 42201 bp, 85 predicted proteins | sample SI_122_August201_FD_182714 | JGI IMG/M metagenome (GOLD analysis project Ga0233437, IMG submission 182714) | Seawater microbial communities from Saanich Inlet, British Columbia, Canada - SI_122_August2016_200_MG | ecosystem: Environmental > Aquatic > Marine > Inlet | place: Canada: British... | reverse complement strand
CTTATGTATTAGTATTATTATTATTATTATATATATATACAGTATGTTATATACTATGTATACAAGCCACTAACCCGAGAAACCGAAGGAACGTTAGGGAAGGTGTTTTTAAAAAAAAACCTGTTTCATAAATAAAGTAAAGGTCGTAAGCTAACATAAGGAATTAACATATATACACAATAAACGTTGTGTAAGTTTTTTAACTTACTCGTTTTGTGTAAGGAGCTAGGGTGAGAAAGGTTTATAAATATATAAACATTCCATATAAACATGGTGAAAGTAAAATGAGTAAATTAGATAAAATAGAATTACCTTTGAAAGAACCAATTAGTAAAGAAACAGAAATATTACTTAAAGAGAACGGAAGGATAATTACTACTTCATTGATAACAACTACAATAATTATGTTGTTTATGTTAGGTACTGGTATAAGGGATTTCACAAATTGGATACTTAGAGGAATAGGATTAAGAGGATTCTGGATAGTAATTGCTTGGGTAGTTTTATATTTTGTAATGGTAGGTATCTGTATGGATGCTTTAACAAAGAGTTCTAAAATAATGAAGTGATTAGTGTGGATGAAATTATATCTATTTTGAAACAACATTATCCTGAATGGATGGATGCTAAGAATATTAACAACTTATGTAAACATCCAATTAATGTAGGTTCTTATACTAGGAAATTTAGAAGTCTTAGAAGAAGTAAAATGTTAAACTTTAGATTACATGAAACTAGATTTCCTAAGAAATTTTTATATCAATATAAAAAAGGTGATGAGTAATGGTAAAAACAATAAATACAAGTCCTTATGAATTAAGGAAATTAGCAGATGAGATAGAAAGATTCTATGGAACAGTTAAGCCTAAGAAATACCATATAGATAATATTAAAATACTATTGAAAGAAACAGATAGAGAAGATGTATATGAACTAGACTTGGTGAGTAAAGATGATACAATATTCAATGACATCAATAGAACAACTAAAGAAGCACCTTCCGAAACCAAAACAGAAGAAAACAACATATGAAGATGAATCATATTTCGATTGGGTTAATTTAGCATTATTTATATTACTTATATTTGTAATAATATTATTTTTTGTTACGTAAATGAGCGAAGTGAACATGGCAGATAAGTGGGGAAATGTAAGGATTAATGTAAAGGAAGATACTAGGTCTGAACTGGATAGATTAAAAGAAAGTGAAAGAGATACACATAATAATGTAATTGAGAGGTTGATATATAATGGCAGAAAAACAGAATAAATTAAAACATATTAAAGAATGTGCAGATAAATTAAATGAAGTCATGAAAGATTATAAAGATCTTAGTTATGTAATATTTTTTAAAGAAGATAAAATACAAGATTTCATTGATTATTTTAATAAGTGATAAAAAATGATAGAACTGAATGAAGAAGAAATAATATATATAAAGAAAAGAGTTATACTTCAAAAACTACATTCTGAAATAATAAAAGGAATGGAAGATAGAATAATATTAGTTAAAGATGCAAACGATGGTAAAATTAAAACAGAAGATGTACCTATAGATTTACATAGAACTCAAGCTAGATCTATTTATTCTTTAAAGAAAGTAGAAAAGATGATGAAGTATTTCTTTTGTGAAGAAAGAATACAAGATAAAGAATGGGTAGAAGGAAGTTACCCACGTGATTGGAATGGAACAGAAGATCAGCTTAGAACTTATAAAGATTCTATCAAGACCAAAGATTGAACCTTATCCTTGTGATAAGTGTAAATTCTTTAAAGGTTATGTAGAAGATAAAGAAATGAACTACTTCGGAGAATGTAGTAAGAACAATGTTACTGTTCAAAATAATGGTACTTGCTCTAGTTATAAATCGAAGAACTTTAATCCATTCTCTTGGGTAGCATTTAAAATAAGGAAGTGAACAATATGAAACATCTAATATTCTTTTTGACAATACTAATACTTAGTTCTTGCACTGATATATGTGCAACTAGATATATTAATTATACTAATCATTATGAACAGAATTGTACTTGTATAGATCTTTGGGAAGATGATTACTTTGAAACTAATTCTGGAAATGGTTGTGGTGGTGCAATATATAAGTATAAAGTAAATTGTAAGAATATGACTATGAAGATAAAAGTAGAATCTTGGAATGATTCAATAGAAAGAATACAATATACTTATTTAGATAATTGTACAAATGAAGAGGTAACTAAAGAATGGGAGCACCAAAATATAGTAAACAATTAACTGAATATACTAATCATACTTTATCTGATGATGAGAAGAATCTTTTTAAAGTGTTTATAGATGAACTTAAAAAAGAACATAATATAGATAAATTAAGTGATGCTATGTTACTTGATACAACTATGAATGATTTCATAAGAATAAAGAGATTACAAAAAGTTATTCAAGATCATGGAGATACTTATATGTGGGAAAATAGACAAGGAACACAAACAGTTAGAGTAAATGAAGCATCTAAATTAATATTACAACTAGAGAATCAATTTAGAAATAACATGAAAGAACTTCTTATGACTAAAAGATCATCTATAGTTCAACAACTTAAAACAGGTGATAAATCATTTTCAGATTTTATAAATGCTAAAGAAGTAAAAGCTAAAATAGAAAAACCTAAGGAGGAGAAGAAAGAAGTAGATAAAAATGATGCTTTGGATTTCTTTACAGTAAAATGAGTTTTCAAATATTAGATAATTTATTAGAAAAGTACGGAGATAAAACTCAAGAGCTTCTTAAGAATCCAATATTCTTTATAAACAATATAGTTCTTTCTCCTTATGGTTGGAAACTATTTGATTATGCAGAAGATTGGATTAGATTAGCAGAAACTTATGATAGGATAAATATATCAGCTTTTAGAAGTTCTACAAAGACTCAATCATTATTAGTTAATTATCCTTTAGCTATGGCATTTATTAATCCAGGTTGGGAAGGTATACTTGTTGCTAATGCTTTAAAGCAATGTAAGAAAAACCTTAGGAAAATAAAAGATGAAATGATGACTAATGAATTGTTGAGGACAGCAGTACCAACTGGTAAAGATGCTATTTGGAATCAAGAAGAGATTGTTCTTAAAAATGGATCTAGAATAGTGGCAAAAGCTTACAATGATAATATTCGTGGTGAACATGTTGATTGGGTTGGATGTGATGAGATTGGTGAATATAGAGATCATGATGTATTATCAAAAGCTGTAACACCAACAGTACATTCAAAGAAAGGTAAGATATTCTGTATTGGTACTCCAAAATCAGAAATAGATTTAATTCACGTTCTTAAAAAGAAAGAAGAATATTACTCAGATGTATATGCAGTTAATACAGAATACAAAGATGGTAGAACTTTGTGGGATATACGTTATCCAGACAGAGAATACAAATTCAAGAATGGTAAATGGTTAATTTTTAGTAGAGCTCCAATTAATGGTAAGATTAAAATATATGATACATATTCAACATTAGATTGGTCAACTGAATGGTTATGTAACCCTATGTCAGCAGGTGATCAATTATATCCAAATGAATTAATAGAACTATCATTTGATTATGCACAAAACTTTTTAGATGAACCTGATTATAGAAATCAATATTACATGGGAATGGATTTCGCTATGAGTGCACAATCAGGGGCAGATTGGACAACAGTTGTTGTATTAGAAAGAAATACTCATAATCATTTAAGACTTGTATTTGCAAATCGTTGGAAGAATCTATCTTATCATAATCAAAAACTAAAACTAGCACAAACTATACAACATTGGAAACCATCAAGGATAATTCCAGATGAAGGTTCATTTGGAGCAGCGTTCATAGAAGATATAAAACATATGGCACCAGGATTTCATTTTATGCCTTTAAGATTTACAAATCAACAGCACTCACATACTAAATATGATTGTATTGCAAATCTGCGTTCTTTATTTGAAACTAACTTCTACAAATTCACTAATGACATAAAAGAACCTAAACCATTAAGTGAAAGAACATTCTTTATAAACAAAAGTAAAACTGATATATTAACTCATATGACTACTGAAGTATTAAGAAAGGAACTTCACTCTTATGGTATGAAGTTCGATAGAGAGAAACATACAGTAAAATATGAAGGAATAGGTGAACATGATGATTTGATCACTGCTTTAATGTTAGCAGCATTTGGAGCAAGGGGTTTTGGAACTATGAGGCCAGCTGTCATAAGGGGTTCTGGTAACAAAAGAAGTCGTTTCATTATTTGAATTAAAGAGTCACCTTAAGCTACGTTCAGAAAGGTTTATATACATCGATTTCTTATAATACGTTATTAGTTAAAAATATGCTTGAATATATATTTTATTGAGTGAGGTTATTACATGGGATTCTTAGGTATAAATCTAAACAAAATCGGAAAAGAGGAAGAACAACGCCAAAAAATGGGCAAATCTTTCATTCTAAGATATGGAAGTTCTAGTACTGGTGAAACAGATGAAGATAAAGTATCTATCCCATTACAAACACAATATGACAATGCTTATAATAATTTCCCTTTAGTTGCTGGTTCTATAGATGCGCAGGTTGAACAAATAGTGCAAGATTATAAATTCGATGGAACTAATAATGAAGTCCTAAATGAATGGGGAGATGAAATAAATCTATTTATCCACCTTAGAAGAATGGTTAAACCTTTTTTAAAGAATGGTGGAGTTATTGGTGAAAAGATACCATTAGAGAGTAATAGATTAGAAGGATTAGATAAATTAAAAAACCCAGTCGATTTAAAATTAATAGATATGAAAACTATGGATATAGTTAGATTGGCAACTGGTGAAGTATTAGCGTATGTTCAAACTCTTTCTAATCGTAAGAAACTTGTATGGGGAAAAATAGACCAAAGACATAAAGAGATGCGTGGTGCAAATGTTGAGAAGGTTGGAGAAATATCAGACATATTCCACTTCAAATGGAACACAAATAATTCAGAGAAGCATGGACATGCTATTATTCATTCAGGTTTAACTTTACTTGAACATAAACAGAAACTTGAAAGTGATTTAAGAATAACAATTGAAAGATATCTTAATCCAATTATACATGCCAAAGTAGGTTCTGATTTGATGCCTGCGAATACTGAAGATCTTCAAGACGTTCAAGGTAAATTAGAAGATATATATGCAGATACAGAATATACAACAAATCATTTAGTTGATTTGAGTGTTCTTGATTTTGGACAGAAAGGAATGAACTTTCAACCAATATTAGAACATGTTGATAGAAATATATTAATTGGACTACAAACTCACGATGTAAACCTTGCAACAGATATAACAAGTAAAGGTTCAGGTTCAGACCCAGAGGTTGCTTTAAGGGCTAGTGGTAGACATATAAGAGCTGTCCAAAAAGAATTCACTATGCAATTCGATGATCAAATAATAAAACCAATGACTAATGATAGAAAAGATCATTTAGAATTTGAAGACGTAGAAGAGAGACAATTTGAAACAGAAGTTGAATTAATAAGAGGACTTACAACTGATGGAATACTAACGAATAAAAAAGCTAACTCATTATTACCAGAAAAGTTTCATGATGAAGATGTAGAAAATACAGATGCAAATCCAATGAAACTTCCTTTTGGTTCACAAGCACTTGGACCAGATAAAATTAAAGATAATCCAAATGACCCAACTAAAACAAGTAAAGCAGGTAAAAGAGAAAGAGCTGATAAATCATTTGTTAAACAGCCAATGGATGATAAAGGTTCAAAAAAGAAACCACAGGTGAAAAAGTAAATGCCAGTTTTAAAAGATAAGCATACAGGTAGAATGATTGCATTCAATAAGTATGATTCAGATGTTACAGTCACTAATAGTTTAGCACAGAAGAAAAAAGTTAGAGGTGGAACTCCTGCTAATATTCTAACAAGAAATAATTGGAATATGAGTAAAACTTGTAGGAGTGTATCTTCTTATGAAGATATAGAGATTGAAAACCCCAATAAACATGCTTTACCTGAAAGGAACAAGTATGCTGGTGGAAGAGGAAGTAATAGATATAATTGTTGAGGTGATTAAGATTTCAGAAGATATAAAATTAGGAGAAGTTCAAGGTTTAAGACAAGCTACTATTGAATATACTAAATTAGGAACAGAAGGTGAAACTAAATGGCTTAATTTTGGTGGAACTTGTATGAAGGAAAATGAAGTAAGTAGAAATAAAGTAAAGTATGTCAAAAAGAATATTGAAGAGAATGATGGTAGAGATGCTAAGTTTTTTGTAACACATAGCTTAACACCAGTAAATTCAGTAGGACATGTTAAATTTCATAGTGAAGGAGATATACTTAAATATGAAGCTAAAGCTCGTAATACTAAAGCACATCCAGATATAATTGAATCAATTCAAGATAGACTTGTTGATGTTTCAGTTGATTATAGATTTAAAAATGTAATAGCTAAAGAAACAGAAGATAAACAAATAAACTATCAAGTAGAAGGAACTGAGATAAGAGGATTGTGTGCTGTAGGTGTTGGTGGAATAGCTTCAAATACTATAGATTACGCAATCGCAGAGAAATGGCAAGATTATGATAAGTTACAGAAATTGGTAGAAAAGAAAGACATCAAGATAGAGAAAGAAGAAGTAGAAAATAAAAAAGATGAGGTGCTACAAATGGAAGCAACAGCAGAACTATTAGAAAAAATAAAACAAGAAAAAGAAGAACTATTAAGTGAAAAAACATCTATGGAAGCAGAGAAAGTAAAAATGGAAGCAGAACTTAAAGAACTTAAGGAAGCTAAAGAATTACAAGTAAAAGCTGAAAAAGAAGCTACAATTAAGAATTTAATTGATCTTAACAAAGAGTTTAAAGAAAGTGAACTTAATGTTAAAAGTCAGAGTGAATTAAATATCATGCTTGGCTATGAAAAGAAAATGAAAGAAAGTGAAGGCGCTGGGAGAGTACCAGGAAATGGAAGAGCAGTTGTTGAGGATATTAAATCCGAAGGAGACAGCGAGAAGTCTTTTGACGCAGTTGAAAACGTTATGATTGAAAAAGATAATGGTGACGTAAAACTAGCAAAAGCAGGTTTGGAAAAGTTTAATAAAGAACTTATTCATTCAATATATAGATGAGGGGATTTAAATGGCACAAGTAGGATTTTTGTTGCTAGATGAAGGTAGAACAATCACAGCTCAGAATGATAGTGGTACAACCGCTATTACAGCTGGAGATCCAGTATACTTTACAACTAACAACGACGCATTTGGCTCAACAGCAGCAAGTGTAAGAGCAAATTACGCATATAGTGATTTACAAGTTAAATCATTAGTATGTAGCAACACTGGGTATAAAACACCAGCTGGTATCGCTATTAGTGATGCAAGTGTAGCAGGTGGAACTGGAGACGGAGAAGTAACAGTAGCTTTAGAAGGTATATTCTTCCATCCAGTTAACGCAGACACAGAAGCAGGAGATGCAGTTATTTTCGATAAAGCTACTTCACAGAAATTGGACATTTTAGCAGTAGGTTCAACGACATTAGCTAACGCAGCTAAAGAAGCAGTTCAATGGAAAGTAGGAAGAGCATTAACTGGAGGTTCCGCAGACGGAAAATATGTCATGTGGAAACTATCATTGTAGGTGATGAAGAATGAACATATTACACACAGATTATAAAGATTCAACATCCGCTACAGCAGGAAGTACAACAGCATCAAGGTTAATTCCAAGAACACTGTTCGGAACTTTAATAAGAGCTGTTAGAAGGAAGTTAGTTTTAAGAGCATTAGCAGCAAGAATTGTTACTAATTTTGCAGGTTCAAGTATTGACTTTGCATTAGACCTACCAGAAAAACTTGTAGTTAATAGAGTAGCACCTGGTGCAGAAATACCACTAAGTGTTGAACAATATTCAGGATTTAACGTCAGACCTGCTAAGTATGGATGCAGAATAATGATTGTTAAAGAAGTTCTTGAAGATGGCATGTGGGACTCAATGGATATGAATGTTGAGACTGCAGGTTACGCACTAGCTAAGAACGAGGAAAGTTTAATTGTAGCACAATTAGATGCAGCTGATACAGCATCAAGTCAGAGTGTCGCTAATTCAAATGCAACAATACCTCCTTCAGATATTACAAGAGCAATTCAATATCTAGAAGCAGCTAATCACGTAGCTACACATTTCTTATGTGGAGTCGAAATAGCTAATGACTTAAGGAACTTAGATATTTTTACATCAGCAGCTGAGTCAGGTATTAATGACCCAAGTAAAAGACTGATTGGAAAAATCTGGGAAATGAAAGTTATAGTAAGCAATAGTATTTCATCAGTATTGGCATACGTTATAGATGCAGATCATGCATTTATGGTAGTTGAAAAAAGACCAGTAACAATTGAGAAATACTTTGACGCAGCAAGAGACGCAGGATTTGCTTCAGTTACACAAAGATTAGGTGTAAGGTATATCCAATCAACAGCTGTATCAGAAATAACAACTACTTAATTTTTTTCTTTTTTTATTATTAAGTTAAAATACAGGTGATATTTATGGTATTAGGAAGCAAAAGTTTAAGAAGTGGATTTATCAAAGGACTTGGTAACATTCCAGCTTTAGGTCAAGGAGCAGCATCTACAGCAGTAGCTTACACAGCAACTGGTGCGATAAAAGATGCTGATACAGTAGTTGATATAAATAGTTCAGGAACTGTAGCAGCAATGACTATTCCAAGTAGTGGATTTGATGTAGGTAGAATATTAGTAATAACTCAAATTGACGCAGGAACAGATGGTCATACAGTAACATTAACTCCAACAGGCGCTACATTTGATGGAACAAATAATACTGCTACATTAAACGCACAGTACGAAGCATTAGTACTTGTATGTATAAGTGATAAGAGATTCTTAATCTTGAAAAATTATGGGTCTGTTGCATTAAGTGCAGTATAGGTGATCTAAATGGAAACTAGAGAACAACTAGAGAAAGAAATTGAATTATGGAATGACTATAATCCAATTTTAGTAAAACAAGCAAAGAACAAATTAAAATTAATTAATGATCAAGAAGAGAAAGAAGTTCATGTAGAAAAGGTAATTGTAGAAGAGGAAATAACAGCACCAGTAGAAGCAGATGAAAAATTTGATGTATTCGAAGATGAAGATGTCAATAAAGATGGTGTTGTAGATGAAGAAGACTTAGAACAAGTAAATGAAAAGATTTCTTTTGACACTCCAAATACTCCAATACTTTGAACTATTTTTTCTTTTTAATAAATGAATGAGGTGTTAGATATGGCAGAACAATATATAGACGTAAGTAAAGCACAAAAAACAATATTCCTTAATCCAGAGGAATTACACGAGATAAAGTATAATTCAGCAGGATTAACTAAAGAAGGAGTACAACGTAAAATAGCTCAATGGGCTAAGAGTAATAATAAACAATTACAAGGTAAATATGTAATGATGTTTAAAAGATGTAAAAATTACGCTAAACCAGGTAAGCTTAAAGATGGCAGAACTATACTTTCAAGAGAAGTAATAAGGAATCCAGATGATGAAGATGATATCAAATTTGGAAATGCTAAGTGGGCAGAATGGGTTAGAAAATCCAAACTAATAATTCCTTGGATAGATTCAAGTAAACCATTTGATACACTAGAAGCTTATCAATCACAAGAATCATATGATGCAGCATCAGTAGAAGAGAAAATATAAGGTGAATTGAGATGCCTTATGTATTAAATACACAAAAAGGAACTACTATATCTCATCCAGTTGTTGGTCGTCTACCACATGGTGTTGCAATACCTATAAAAGAAGAATGGAAAGATATGTTAAAGCATATCAATGGTTTAACTGTATTTGATTCCGTTAAAGGATTAAATGTAGATACAAACGAAACAAAACCACAAAAAGAACTATTCGGAATAGAAATTAAAAACCCAGAACCAGAAGATGAAAAAACGACTGAAGGTGAAATTATTGAAATCTAAACTTATTCTATTTTTTTTATTATTTTCTACATTATTAGTAATTGCATTAGATTCTTGTACTGAAAATATATCAATCAATGCAAAATCTATAGATAAGACAGAAGAGAATAAGTTGATTAATTCTAAATTTATTGATTATAAAAAAGAAGGAACTGATAGTTTTTATCAGAATACTAAATATTTAAAGTTTCCAAAAGACAGTATTATAATAGATTCCTTTGATGGAGATAGAATCAAATTCTCAATAGATTTCACTAAAGGTGTATGGAAAAAAGACCATTGGGAATATAAAGTATCTGCAAAAGACATAGTACAATTAAGTTCAGTGCATTATTTAATTGGAGATAAACAATTCTATTTTCAACCAGATTATAATCTTCTTAGTAATGAAACAATTACAATAGATGGTATTGATTATGTTCAAGAAAATTATAGTAGAGCATCTAATTATAATATCACAATGAAAAAGAATGAATTAATATTCATCAGTTCTAAAGATAAAATCGACCCAATGATAAGTACTTGGAATAATGGAAGTAGAAATTATCAATACGATTTTGAAGAAAATGACATTACTCAGCAATTATATGATAGTGCTGGAAATCCATCTAACCACAATGGAACAATAGTTGATGGTACAGATTATAATTATGTAACAGGTGCAAGTGGAGAAGGATATGCAGGTAATTTTAGTTCTGTATCATTTTTTAATACCGCTAATTATGGACTCTGGGACACTATAGATGAATTTGAAGTAAGTTTCGCTATGAAACATTATAATGCAGAAGCAGGAGAATATGTAGTAGTTTCTGTAGATGGAGACCAATTCAGAGTAAAATTAAAAACTGGAAGAATAGAATTAAGAATGAAAGGTGGAACTACTGAATGTAATATTGGTTGGTATGAATATAGTACTTTCATAACTGATGATACTTGGCATTATATAACAGCAGGATATAATGGTACAAGTTGTTATGTATATAATAATGTAACAAATCAAATGAGAGATGAACCTGCCGCAGGTTCACAGATGGATGGTTCTGCTTCATTTTTTAGAATTGGACAAGATAACTCACAGGAGTATGAAGGCTCATTAGATTGTCTTACAGTTCACGTTGAAAATACTTTAACTGAGAGTGCAAGACAAGATGCTTATAATGATTGTTTTGGGATAGGAGGAGGAGAACCACCTGCATCTCCAACAACAATTTTAAAAACAGCAGTTCAAGTTATAATTCAAAATATGAAAAGTTATTGGGAGTGAAATACAATGAATAAAAAAATAATATTATTGACAATGATGGCACTAATATTGCCATTTGTAAGTGCATTTCAATTAAGCACAGGAGATATATTCCATCTTACTTGTAATAATGCAACAAGTGGTGAGTTATTAGGAAGTGCAGCAAATATAGATTGCTATGACAGTGCAAATACAAATGATGTTGCTAGTGCAGCTATGACAAATGTAGCAACAGGAAAGTTTAGATATACTTTTTCTGAAACAGATGATTATTATACTTGTTATATAGATTGTCCAACAGGAGCAGTTGATTATTCAATCCCAGTGTGGCAACAAGGGATAGAAGATGACATTGCAAGTATTTTAACAGATACAGGTACAACATTAGATGCAGCACTTGCAGTAGTAGACAGTAATGTAGATTCTATTCTTACTGATACAGGAACTACTTTAGATGGAAAGATTGATACGATAGATGCGAATGTAGATGCAATTCTTGTTGATACTTCAACAACATTAGATGATTATTTAGATACAGAGATTGCATCAATTCTTGCAGATACAGGAGAACTTCAAACTAATCAGGGTAATTGGGTGACTGCTACAGGATTCACAACTAAAACAGATATAAATAATTTGAATGAATCATTAAGAGGATATGGTGATTCAAATTGGGCTACAGGAAGTACATCAAAGACATTATTTAATAGTTTAAATGAATCTCTTAGAACATATGGAGATGCTCAATGGGCTACAGCAACAGGATTTGCAACTCAAGCACAAGTAGATACTGAATGTTTAGATGGAACTGAATTAACGACTGCGACAGTAGGGACTTGTTCAGCATTAACTACAAATAATGATAAGACAGGATATGGTTTAGCTAACGATGCAATAACATCATCTATAATAGCAGATAACGCAATAGGTTCAACTGAACTAGCAGCGAATTCAATAGGTTCATCAGAACTAGCTACAGATGGTATTAATGAAATTTCAAACACTTTAGTTCCAGCAATAGATACAAGAATAAATCTTTCACATGGAGAAGGAGATTATTTAACAGGAGCAGGTGGAAGTTCACCAACTGAAGCAGAAATATATACTTATTTCATAGCAGGAAGTAATGAAGATCAATTCAAATCAGATGTTTCAGCATTATCTTTAGAGGCAACATTATCAGGTATATGTTATGATACAAACCTTACACAAGGAATTACAACTTTGACAACAACTACTGAATCTCAAATAGATGCTTGTGACACAAGAACAAATGCGATATTAATAGATACAAGTGCACAAGATACATCTTCTGAATGGTTAGGATTAATGAGTGATTCAATAGATAATATTACAAGAAATATAACAGTTGATCATGGAACTGGTTTATATAATACAAGTGGAACAACATCAGCAGATATATGGGGATACGTAACAAGAACTTTAACTTCATCAGGTGCAATTACTTCACAAGATATATCAGATATAGCAAATGCAACAGCTAACTATGATATGTCAGATGTAAGTAATATAACTAGTTGGGCTTATTATGATAAGGAAGTATGGCAACAGTGCGGATTAATATAGGTGGTATAAATGACAACAAAGAGAATTTATTTTTCAGCTAGAAGAAGAACAGGCTTAACTGACGTTAAGGTAAGTATATATAATGACGCATCTACAGTTATTATAAATGAAGCCATTATGACAGAGCTTAGCTCTTCAGGTGTGTATTATTACGATTTTACAACCTCAACAACTGATGCTTATGTAGCTTTAATGAACGTAGCTTCGTTAGGTTTAGAGAGTCCACCTTTTGAATTTTCAATAGGTTTAGCAGTAGGGACTTATACCCCAACGAGTTCAGTAACTTATAGTGATATAAGAGATGATGTTGGTAAAGCTTGGAATATGATTGATGGTACAACATCAGCAATAGTATCAAGATTAATAGGAAGAGCTGAAGAAGACGTCAAAGATATAACTGGAACTACAGCTGGTTTTAAAAGACCAATAAGGTATATGACAGACGCTTACGTTATTGATCACGGACTAGCAGGTGGACAACCACAGGCTTTAGGTAAGGATAGGCTTATTTCAATGAGAGATAAGTTTTACGAACTAGCAGATGTAGCATTATTAAGAAAAGGATATAACTTTAAAAACATAAGACCGAAATTATACGTTTCAAATTAAACTTTATAAGGGGCTTCCCTTACTTTAAAGTTTTCCCGCTTGGGAGGTGAAATATATGACTACAACAGTCACATTAGAAACATTAAGAAGTACACTATATACATTATTATACAATCATTTAAAGACTGGCACCTATGCCATTACTAATTCTGATAATATATTTCCTACTCATAAAGAAGATCAAATAGATCAATATGGTTATCCTGAAGTAGTTATTATTCAACCTAAAATAGGTAATATATCTCAAAATAGATTTGGTGGAGTATCTGGTGCAGATGTTTCATATTCTATAGAAATTAGAGAAGATAATTCTGCAGATGCTAAAACTACTTCTGATGAAATTCAACATAAAGTAGAACAAAAAACAGCTAGGCAAATATTTAGAGATGCAGGTTTAACAGATTATAATTTTGATGGTGATGATTACAACCCAGAGTATGGAATGTCACATAATACTATTCATTTGACAACTCTTAATTTTAGTTTTAAATTCATAGGAAGGAGAGGTTAATGCCAACTTTTACAATTGAAGTTAAAGGATTAAATATAACTATGAAAGGATTGAGAAAAATGAGTCATACTGTTCCTAGAATAGCAGGTATGACTAATTTGAGATTATCTAAAAAATTAATTGAATATGCAAAACAAAACGTTAGAAATAGAGTTAGATTTAAACCTAACACAGGTAAACTTGAAAGAGGTATAAGAACAATAAGTAGAGGTAGGAATAATTCATATATAGTAATTGGTTCAACGGCACATTATTCATCTGAAGTTGAATTTGGTACACCTTCAAGAATAAATATGAATTATATGAGAATACCTTTAAAACTTAGAATGGGTTGGAAAGGTAATACAACTTATCCTTTTATAAAACATCCAGGTTCAAGACCTATGAATTTTATGACAGATGCGATACTAAGAATGAAACACGCTTTAGAAATAGGAACATCACACCAGAATGATATAAGAAGAGCATTAGTTGATATATGGAAGAATAGTTTTATATTAGGAGAAGGACTAAAAGGTTCAGTCTTTTTCAGAAATATTAAGTAAATAAAAATATAGAGGTAATAATATGACAGCAGACCATTGGGAAGGAGAAGACGTAATCATTACGTTTGAACAAGAAGGAGCTGATACTGTTACTAACTTTGAAGGTAGGATAACTAATATCAGAGTAAGTGGTGGATCAGTTTCAAATGAGGACAAGTTCGCATTTGGAAATAAAACAATAGTATTTTCAAAACCGAGAGAAAAGTTTAATGTTGAGTTAGAATACTTTACAACTAATCCAGATTTTTCAAATATGAATTTTGGAACAGTAACTAACGCTAATGTAGCAGGAACAACAGAAATAAGATCAAGTAGTAAAACTAAAAGATGGAGAATTGTACTTTGGTTTCAACCATTTGAATATATTGTTGAAAATGCAACTAAAACAATTAGAGTTCCAGCTAAGGCACAAGAATGTCATAGAATTATATTCGCTGACTGTAGAGGGGTTAATAATGACTTTGAGTTCGCAGTAGATGATACATTTAAAGGAACAATTAATTTTGAAGTATCTGCAACAGACGCAAGTGGATTCGCTAATATATTTGATCAATATAAAGCAACAGCTAGTTCATTAACTACATTGACAACTACAGCACATAAAGGAGTATTAACATGGAACGCAACAACTCCTGCTTGGACTGGAAGTTATAGAACTTAGGTGGTTTAAATGACAAATATGAATAGAGTCGATAAATCAATAACTTGTAGTGCTGCAACAGGAACTGTAACTATTGGGACTATTAGAGGCATAATTCAAAAAATAGAAATAGTAGCTTCAGCATCAACAGATGTTTGGATATATATAGATGCATCAGATGTAGATGATGGGAATATAGTTGATGAAAATGTATTAGGTGTTACAGGAACAAAAATAACAGTTAATACAACATTAATATCATATCCAGTTGTAGCTAATGTTGTCGGAAGTACTAATGCAACTACAGATCCAGACCAATTTAGTCAAATGATTGTGTCTGGAAGGTTAGAATTAGCATATGCAAGTGCTGCAGCTGATGATACGTTAAGAGTAGTAGTATATTATAATCCGATACATTAAAACTGAACAAATTAAGGGCGATTTAATAAGGGTTTTTCCCTTCCTTAATATTTATATTAAGCCTTAAAAATAATCGAGTTTTAATAGGTAAACGGAGCCAATATCGATAAAATTACAGGTTAGTTAAAACCTAATACGGAGAAACAAAAATGTCATTTATATTAGCAGGATATGATACAAACCAAAAGGCAAATCAGATAGCATTAGATAATGTTACTGTGTCTAAAATTGAAACTAAAACTCATTTAGATGTTAATGCAGGTATTCCTTTTTTTCGGTGTTAATAATGAAGGTTCAAGTTTTATAAGAATTCCTGCACCACTACATGGAAAGATACCTGCAAAGACAGATATTAGAGTTAGTGCAATAGGGAGTGCAAATAGTGTAAGTCTAAATACAACTTTTGATATATTATTAAAAGATGATTGAGGTAAATGAAATGAAAGAAAAGATAGATGAAATATCAAAGGAATTAAAAGCAATGATAGATGGAGTAAACAAAGAAGTTTATGAAAGAGATGAATTAATTTCGAAACTTCAAAATGAAAGACTTATGTTAATACAGAAAGTCCAAAAACTTGAAGACAAACTACAAGAAGTTACTACAAAGTTAGATAAAGCTAAGAAAGCATTTGAGTGATTAAGATGACTAAATTAAAATACTTAATGTGTCCTTCCAAGATAAGTAGCTTGATGGGGAACGTACTAAATGAAGCACCTGCTAGAGGTGGACTTTATAACTGGTTACAAGTTTTTAAAGGAGATATGAAAGCTTATGATACAGTAGAAGACTTTGAGAAATATGATGTAGTTCAAGTAAATCTTGCACCAGTAGATATGAATTACGTACATGAAATAAGAGATAAACTTGGTAAGTCAAGTTCAACTAAATTAGTATTAAATAATGATTATGTTGTTGAAGCTTGGGGAAGTTGGCAATTACACCCTAGATATTGGGAACATGTACAGAAACAAGCAGATATGTTATTTGCTACACACCCTATGCAACAAGCACACATGATTGATAAAACTAAATGGATACCACACCCAACTAATATCAAATATATATCAAAGATTGGTGTTGATCAAAATGTACATAGAGTTGGATTTATGTATCATTGGTGGGAAGGTAAGAGTTTTACAAATGGAACTATTGCTAAAAGACTTAAAGAATGGGACAGAAAACTATCTAGTAAATTATATGGTTACAGACAAGGAGTAGATGAGAATAAAAGATTTGTTGATTCTATGTTTGATGAATATGATATGGGTAAAGGTTATTATGATTACATAACTGACTTTGCTAAAAATCAAGTAGTTGTTGAAAATAGTACGTGCCAAACATATGGTAGAACAAGTGTTGATACAGCAGCTATAGGTGTTCCAACGGCAGGTAGTGAAAGAGTATTTTCAATGAAACATTGTTTCCCACAAACATCACATAATCCTTACGATGTTAAAAGTCTGACTGCATCAATAAAAAAATTAATTACAGATGAGAAGTTTAGAGAGAGTGTCATAAAGGAAGCAAGAGAGAAAGTAGAGTTCTTTAACTATACTAACTCTAAAGAGAGATATATGGAAGCATTAGAAGAGAGTGATAAAGAATGAATATTGACAATAAAGATAATAATATACATACAGTATATAACAGTAACTATATTAACGAAGCTGCATCATTTGAGGAGCGAGTTAAACAACCTTTAAGCTATAGGTTTAAATGGATGTTAGAACAACTTAATAAAGATCAGAGACCTAAAGATAAATTAAATATTTTAGATGCTGGTTGTGGAAAAGGTTTCTTTGTACATATATTAAAAGAAGCAGGGTTTAATGTAGTAGGTGTAGATAACTTTTCAGAAACAGGAAATGATAAAGCTAGACACTTCCATAAGAAAGCATTACAATATTGTCATACGGCAGATTTAAATAATTTAGTTAGTATAAGAGATGATAGTTGTGATTATGTAACTTGTTCAGAAGTAATAGAACATATGGAAGAACCAGAGAAAGCTATTAAAGAATTATATAGAGTATTGAAACCAAATGGACAATTATTTATAACTACTCCAATAGGTAGAAATTTATATGACGCAGACCACAAACAATTCTTTAATTATATTGATATACACAAACTATTCAAAGACATACTTGGAGAAGATAGTACTTTTGTAATATTGAAAAAGAATAAATTCTTTGAACATCTTAAACCTAATTTATGGGCAATTAAGATAATGAAAGGAATGAAAGGTAAATCTGTATTTGAAGAACCTAATTATTTACATGAGTACTTAATGAGGTATATTAATTCAAATAATAAAGTATACATACATGGAAAATCTAGTCAAATACTTTATTTAGATATTATTGATAAAGGATGTGAAGTTAAAGTAAATGACTCTTTAAATAATTGGTCTGATGTAACAATATGTATAATTCCTATGAATAAAAGTAATAATATAAATACTGATATATCAATAATGTTAGCTAGGACTAAAAAAGATGGAAAGTTATTTTTCTTCTTTAACGAAGGAGAGAACTTACTTGATAAAAATCCAATAAGTAGTAGAATGGATTTCTACACAGTAGCAGATTATATTGACAATATTAGTAGTAATGTCAAAATAATAAGAATGAATAGAACAATAGAAGAAAGAGACTGGAATATATTTTTAGTCAAAATAGAGGGAGAAAAAGATGGACAATAATCTAAGTAACAGAATAAAGAACATTACGACAAGAGTATTTACAATAGCTGGTTGTCCTGAAGAGACATATCAAAGATTTACTAATTTTTGTAAATTGAATGCTAGAAATGTAAGAGTCAAAAAGAACAGAGATACTGGTGAGATAATAAGTCAATACGAAGAACTTATATATCACATGGGACTTAGAATACTATTAGATATAGCAGAAGCAGATGGTAAAAATCAAATGTTATTTGATAGGTTATCAGCAGCAGAAAATAATATAAGTACAATATCAGAACAAATATCAACTAAAAAAGAAGAACCAGTAGAAAGAAAGTCACCAATGGGATTTGGTGTAAAAAAGGTGAATTAGAATGAGCATGGATGTATTAAAGAGACACTTAGCAAAACCATATATTATGGAATTAAAAGACAAAGATGGTAAAGTAGATGAAATACAAATACAACCTTTAAAAGGTAAGTATTTAGTAGATTTCATGTTATTATTAAAAGACTTAAATAGTCTAGAAATAGAGGTTAAAACTGAACTAGAATTAAAAGCTATGACTCCAGAAGAGAATGCAAGATATGAACTAGAAGAAGGACAGAAGTTTTTCAACAATATGAATGAGTCAATGTTAGGAAGATTAGATAAACTTGTAACAGTAACACTTGAAGATTCATTTGCTGGTGGAGATAAAGAAATATTAGAAGGTTTTAAGATGGCACATCCTTTTGAGTTATTTATGGCAGTAATGAAATGTAATACACCAGCAGTATCAGTAAAATGACAACATCACCACTAAGCTCTAGAATAAACAGGTTAAAAAAAAATAGAGTTATTAGTGATGTTGATTTATCAATATTCATAGAATCATATGTTCATAGATATAAACTAAGTTTTCATCAATTCATGGAAGAACCAATACCTTGGATATTAACAAATGTATCAGTAGCTGTAATAGCTGATAAGAAATTTAAAAATAAAATGAATAAAAAAGGAGAATAATAAAATGGCTACAATAGGAGAAATATTAATCAATTTGAGATTAGAATCTCAATCTTTCCAAAGAGGGATAAAAGCAGGTATTACAGGTGGCAATCAATTAGCTACGTCTCTAAAACATGTTGGTAATAGTTCTTTTAGAGTAGGTGCACAGATGGCTGGTGCATCAAGAAGCATGTTTATGTTCGGTATCAGTATGAAATTCTTTGGTATGGAATTAGCTAAATCTTCTCAAAGGATTATGAGAGATTCTACAGCAGCATTCACAAAGATAATGGAATCTAGTGGTTATGCTGGAAGTGCTATACAGAGATTAGGAGTTCATTTTGAATATCTTAAGTTTGTTGTTGGTAGTGCTATTAATCGAGCACTACAACCATTGATGCCTTATTTGATTAAATTTATAATGTGGTTAGCAGCAGTTATTCAAAAGCATCCTAAAGCAACATTATTTATATTAGCAGGTGCATTTGCATTAGGTCATTTACTTTCATTTATAGGTACTATAGTATTAGTTGGACCACAAATGATTAGGTTATTTACTTGGATTGCAAGTAGTCCTGTATGGGGAGCACTTAAAGCAGGTATGGCTACAGTTGTTGCATTTATACCTAAAATGTGGGCATTTGCTACAGCTAATATTGCGACAGTACTTCCACTTATATTAATAGGAGCAGGAATAGCATTAGGTATAATGTTACTTGGTAAGATGGCAAAAGCTATGGGGGGTTGGGGAGAGCTAGGTAAATCAGTTATAAGGGGAATACTTAGACTTTTAGTTGTATTAATAGATGCACTTTTAAGTGTAGCTAGAACTATAACAAATGTAGTTATAACAATATTTGATAGTTTCTTCGATTTCATAGTTAAAGGGATTAACTGGGTAATTAAACAAGTTAATAAACTACTTGAAAGTGAATTCGCTCAAAAAGTAGCAGGTATTATGGGTGCTGGTGAAATGAAATCTATTAGCTTAATACAAGAAAGAGATATACCTAAAATAACTGGTCAATTTGGAGATCTTATTGAAAAATATCTTGACTGGGAAGGAAGTAGTGGATTAGCACCTAAAGTATCAGAAGAAGAATTTAATAGTAATATATCTTCTGGAGCAGGTGTAAGTGATGAAGAATTTGCTGGTGGAAATAAATTTATAATAGACACAGTAGTAGTTGAGAATCCTAAAGATATACAAGAGATGTTAGATATGATAAATCAAAATACATCTAATACAACATATTGAGGTGAAAAATGGTAGCAACAGATATGACTTTAACTAATCCAAATGTTAATAGTGGAACAGCAGTTGTTTTACAAGGTGCAAAATTTAGTTGGACTTGGAAAAACTTAACTAAGAATGAAGCAGTAGAAGGAAAATATGATATTCAAGAATCTAGATTTGGTGGTTTCTTATCACCTAAAATGTCATTAAGTGGATTTATTAATGTAGATGAAGTTCCAACTAATAGTTTAACACAATCCTTGTTAATGGATTTCTTACAAGAGAAATCTGCAACAACTACATTAGTTATATTAACAGGTACTAGTGGAACTTATTTTAAAGGAAGACCTACTGCAGGTTATAGTGTTGGTGGGACTTATGTTAATTCATTAAAAATACAATTAGAAACAGCAAATATAAACTTTGCTACACATGGTGGAGATCAATCAACTGAAGGTCATGGTTGGCCATATACAATAAACTTTCATGAGACAATATAAAAATGGGAAGAAACTATCATATGAGGAGAGTAGAGCTTTTCAAAAAGCTATCTACTCATGATTGGGACAGTACAGCTATAGTACTTGAAGATGCTAATAAGGTATCTGTTAATGATGGTATGGGTAAAAAGAAAGATACTTTTAGTTTTGAAGTATTAAACGCTAAGAATAAATATCATGAACAGAAGTTTACATCTACTAGTGGTCAAACTGAATTTACTTTAAAATTCTATCCAATACCTACAGAACATTTGAGTGGTTCAGAACAAAAACTATTTATAACTGTAAATGATGTTACACAAACATACACAACAGATTACATAATATCTAGTAATACTATAACTTTTGGTTCTGGTTTAACTCTTAATGATGCAGTAGTTGTTAAATACCCAGTTATAGAATCAGATGATAAAATAAGAATATATCAATGGACAAATGCTTTGTGGTCAGGTATGTCAACAAATGATAAGACTAATGCTTTATCATTAGAAGGAACTATAACAGAACCTAAAATAGAAATCAATGATAGTACAAATAAAATTAAGATTATAGGTACTGGTTTTATAGATCAAATACTAAAAGCTTTAGCTTTTGCAAGAAATGAAGGATTAACTAAACCTCATTTAATAATACAAGCAGTTATATCTCAATTAAACAAATATAATCCAAATAGAACTATATATGGACAAGATCCAACAGAATGGGCAAACATAGGAAACAATGCACTTAAATCAGATGGAAGTGCTTTTGATGATATACAATATGATGCTTCTTATAAAAGTGCTGTAGAAATAATAGAAGAACTTTCAGCAGATAAATTTACTGGAGATGGTTATTATATTTATCATGTTGCTTATGATGATCAAAATAATAGATATGAATTAATTTGGAAGAATAAAGATATATCAGTTAATTCAAGTAATGAAATAACTGCTGAAGAATTACTAACTAGAATTAAAGGTGGTAAGAATCAAGATGAGATAATAAATGCAATTATATATAATATTGGATTTGATTGTAATGAGATACCTTGGGACTTCCCTAACTTTGGTTCTACTAGTCAAGTATCAAATGGAAGTAAATGGAAATACGTAACTGAAACTTCAAATATAATATCTGAAATATTAAATACTGAATTTGAAGCAGATACTTCTGAATGGGATACTGGTAATGAAGGAAATAGAACTGAAAATTATCCTACAAGTACATCTAGTTGGACTTTCCAATTTAAAGAAAGAGATGACGATGGAAATATCACTAGTGTAGATGCTACAGCTTCAAGTAATAAAACATTTAATGATGCAGTTGTTAATGAAGCTAAATGGAGAGGAAAAGAAACAACAGATAGAATAATAGATTTGATGGGTAATCCTAAATATAAATTCAATTTGACACAACCATTAACTAATAAATATATATTAGGAGAGTTATTAGAATTTTCAACAGATGCTTTTGGATTAACAAAGAAGAAATTAAGAGTTATTCAAATTAAGAAAGAGTTTTGGGATACTATTATAGATATAGAAGAAGATGAAACAACTATAACAGAGGTATAAAATGACAAATGTAGGAGAAGTAATAGGTACAACTATAGCAGACCAAAATAAGATAACTCAATCTGTTGTAAAGAAAGGATCAGTAACAACTTATTTTACCTTTGGACAATATTTCTTTGATATTAAAGGGGTGTTTTTAAAAATAGAAGAACAAGCACTTAATAATCATTTTACACTTGACCATTCAGTTAATTGTGTTCTTGATAGTGCAACATTACAATTAGATACTGGATTAGGTAGTTTATCAACTTCAGTGTCAGATTCAGTAAATAAAAACTTAACAATATCTTCAAAAATAGAAATGGCTAAATTCTTAGCAGGAGAATCATCAACAAGTCCTTCTCATATAGCAATAGGTACTGGTTCAACTCCTTATAGTGATAGTCAGACAGATTTAGTAACTATATCTGGTGCAAGATTTATTATAAAATCAATAAGTAATGCTACTTCAAAAAGATTAATATATATAGAAGATATAACTGATAGAGATTTAACATTAAGAGAAGTTGGTTTATTCGATGCTTTAACTTCAGGTAATATGTGGTTGAGATGGGTGACAAGTGCATTAACTATGGTTACTTCTAAAAACTATAAAATAACTATCTATATAGATTTTAGTAATCCTTCTTCATCTGAAAGTCTTGTAACAGATTATTTATATAATCAAGCTAGAGATTATTTATATAATTCAATTGGTTCTCCTCCAACATATTTAGAATGGAGTAATGGAACTTCAATACCAGAATCAACAGATACTGCTTTAGATGGTGCTAATAAAGAAAGGAATATTTCAACTATAAAGAGGAATCCTAGCCCTGGTACAAAAGTAGAATTTAAAACAATACTTGCATCAAGTGAATTAAATAGTATAGATATAACTAAGATGGGATTACATGTTAGTTCAACAGGTTCAAATTTATGTACACAAACAAGGTATGGTTTAATACCTAAATTAGCTTTGTTTAAAGTACAAGATTTTTCAACAATAAAGGTGGTATAATATGGGATTAACAAGTTTTTCATCAGGAGTAAATACAAGTTTTAGTACAGAATTAAATGCAAATACAGCAATACAATTAAGTGCTAATATAGCATTCGCTAATTTAATTGGATTAGATTCAGTAACACATTATGCAGAACCATTAGATACTTCTGGTGGGGCTATTAGTTTAGCAGCTGGTAAAACATATAGATGTAGTTCAATGAATATAGCAACTAATAATTTGACAATAACTGGAACATCAGCTAATCCAACTGTATTTTTAGTTAATGGTAACGTTGTAATATCTGCAAGTTTATTAGCAGATGGTACTGGAGTAATAGGTGGTGCACAAGTTACATATAATGCAGTAGGTCTTAATGGTAATTCACATGTTTCATTGATTTCATCTGTAGGATTAGGTCATGGGATAGGAGGTATTAATGGAAGTTCAGGTTCTAATGGGACAGGTGGGGCTGCAGGTACTTTTACTGCATTTGATGCGACACCTTCTAATCTTCAAACATCTTTTAATATATTAGTTGGTGCTAGTGGTGCTTCTGGTGGAGGAGGATATAATTCAGGTGGTGGTTCTGGTGGAAGTGGTACTAAAGGCGGAGATAGTGGTGGAGCCATAATAATAATTTGTAGTGGTAATTTTAATGGTTCAGGTGGAACTATAAATGTGTCAGGTGATAATGGTGCTAATGGTCAAGCTGGAGGTAATACTTCAAATGGAGGAGGTGGAGCAGGTGGTGGTGGAGCAGGTGGAACTATAGTTATATCTTATGCAGGTACTTACTCAGCAGCTACTTATACTGTTACTGGTGGTACTGGTGGTACTGGTGGTAACGATGGTGGAGGTTCAAATGAAGGAGGAGGAGGAGGTGGTGGTGCTGATGGAGTAGGTGGAAATGGTACTGCAGGTACTGATGGTACAACTTCTAAAGGTGGAGATGGTGGTAATGGTGGAACAGGTGCATCTTATAATTTTAAAATATAGGTGATTGAAATGAGAAAGATAATAGAATTTTTAGTTAGTATATTAATGGATAAAGAAAGAGATGGTGGCAAACTTAATAAACAACTTAGTGGATTACAACAATCAGAAGAAGATGAAAGAGATTATAATGCAAATCTACTTGGATTATTTGACAAAAAACCTAAGAATTATTCATTACCTATAGACCCTTATAAATATGTTAAAGATCAAGGTTCTTGGAATAGTTGTGCTTCTCATTCAATAGCAACATGTTTAGAAATAGCATATGATTTATCAGATACAAATAAGAAAGGAATTGAACTATCAGAAAGATTTCATTATAATAAAGTAAGACATTTGAATGGTTACTTTCCAGATAATAAAGGACAAACTATGAGAGATTCTATGAAAATAGCACAACAATTTGGAATATGTCCTGAGAAACTTTGTCCTTATATATCTTCAGAAATGAATGATAATTTAGGAATGTTCACAGAATCATTTGCTAAATGGTGGAGAATTAAACATTATTATAAATTATATTTTAAATCTCAAATAAAAGATATGTTGCTTCAAAATAGACCTGTTAATATAGGTTTAAAAATTAATAATTCTTTTCGAAGAAATAGTGGAAGAATAGAAGTAGTAAAAGGAGAAAGATTATTTGGAGGACATGGAGTATTAATATTTGATTATAATGATGTTTCAAAAGAGTATTCAATAATAAACTCTTGGGGAAAAGATTGGAAGGATAAAGGTATATGTAAATTACCTTATAATTATATTGATGATTATATGTATGATATGTTTACTTTTACAATAATGAATTGATAGAGGGGATATAATTGGCAACAAGATATGTAGATAATGGTCTAAAAGAAGATATAAAAGAGATTAAAAAAGATTTAAAAGAGAATACTAAAGCTACTGCTAGACTATACACTATTCAAGCTACAACTAATCAAAAATTGAGTGATCATATTATTCATTCTCAAGAATTAGTAGATAATAATTTACCAGTTGTAAAGAAAAATAAATCTAGATTAGATAAAATTGAAGGTAGAGATAATTTAATTAAGAATTTAGTTGGTGCTGGTTGGTTAGTAACTATAATTACATTTGTATTAAGTATTTATTTAAATAATTAGGAGGTAATTAAAATGGAAAAGAAATGGTATGAAAGTAAAAGTATTTGGGGAGGAGTATTAGTATTTATTGGTGCTGGATTAACAGGTATAGGATTAGAACAATATGGTGCACCTGTAAGTTCATTTGGTATAGCATTAGGATTTGTTGGTCTAAGAACATCAATGAAATAGAAATAAATAAAAGAAGAGAATTACTCTTCTTTAGTTTCTTCTATTTGTTCTACTGTTTTAATTGCTTCTTGTTGTATTTTTCTTATTCTAGCTCTTTCTTTTTCAAGGTTATATTGAGCGTGCTTTTTTATTTCAATCATATAATCGTCATTTACTTCTTTAGTTTGTTCGTATTGATTATATATTTTTTCTTGAGTTTCTTGTACGTTTTCACATTCTTTAATTAATGTTCTATTATCAATCAATTCTCTTCGAATATCTATTAGTACAAATCTTCCATCATCAATTCTCATTATTGACACTTCATGATTACTTAATTTCTCAGCAGCTTCCTTATTAATAGTTGGTAATTCACTATATCCTTTAGGTTCTACTAATTCTACTTCTTGTCCTATTTCTTTTATTTTATCTGGGTTTAATGTTTCCATTTCTCTTCATCTCCTTTAGTTTTTTATTTACCAGTTTTTTAGACTGATTTAATATATATTCTTTCTTACCTTTGATTATCTTTCCTATTACTTTAGATTTAATCTTTCCCATTAAACTATTGTATTCATTAGAACATTCAAAGTCACAATATTTCCTATATATTGATGCTGTCTTTTTTAATTTAGTACCACAGTATTTACACGTTCTTTTTCTTTCTCTTATTAGTAACATTGTTTACACCTCGTTATTTATGTTTTAACATATTTTTAATCGATTTTAAAGGGTTTATTTTTATTAATATTAATATTAAGGGGTTATTAAAATAATCGTTAAATCGTTTCCAGATTTGTTCAGGTAACGTTATAATTTTATATTAATCCCTCGGATAATAGTTTAAGTGATTTCATTGATGGTTTGACATACCTTTCACACTTCTTACAAAAGCAGAATGTTCTTCCTTTATAAAATTCTACTATAAAAGGTAATAGGTTTCTCTTACAATAAAAACATGGTTGTCTTATTTCTTTTTGAAGGTTACAGTATCCTTTTAATACTCTCTTTAGACTTGTGTACCACATATAAGGTTTCCAACCATTCTTAGTTTCTTTTTTGATAATAAATACTCCTCTATCGTTCTTAACTATTTTATACTTCTTTTTCATTTATTCATCAACTCATTTATTAAATCAATTGGTGCTTCTGGTTTATTTGGTTCTTTATTCACCATAACTATTTTGTCAATAAAAGATATTAAGTCTTTTATATTATATTTCTTATTACCTTCTGATTGCTTTAATAGTAAGTGAAACACTAATAGAATTTGTTTCATTCTTCTATCTAATTTATCAGTTATTATTTGACACTTTCTAATAGATTCTTCTAAATTATCTAATCTATTCATTTGTCCTTGGAAAGTACCCATAGCCTTCATAGATTCTATATGTTTATGAGTATGTATTCTCTTTTCTTTTTTGATAACATAAACTCCTTTCCAATTACATTTCTCATTCTTACATTGAGCTTCTCTTTTAAGATAGTAATTTCTAGGGAATCCAGATATATGTTCTCCACATTCAGGACAATAAAACCAAAGTGCCATTTAAATCTCCATATTCATTGATGCCCAAACCAATCCAAAATCATAATTCATAGTTTGACATTCATACTGACAATCAGTCGAACAAAAGAAATAATCAGGTCCGATTGGTGAGAACTCTCTTATAGTTGCTTCTTTTGGACATATTCTACATATTTTCATTCTTATATTCCTCTTCCACATAATAAACAAGCTATATCTCCTTTTAATGTATAACAAAAACATTTCTTATGTTTTGGTGTTGAAACAATTATTAATCTTCCATTTTTATTTTTAACAACTGGTTCTATTTTATGAGTTGTCAAAAAATCTAATTGTTCTTGTGTTATTTCGTCTGCTTCATCAAGTATTAGTTTCATTTAAATCAACTCCGTTTGTTCTGTTACTTTTCTATATCTAATTATTTTTCTAATATGTTCTGTAATAGTAATTTCAGTTCTATGATATCTGTAATCTATAATTCTTTCTACTATAAGTTTATCTATTTGTTTATCATCTTTGAATATCTTACCATAATAAGTATACTTTCTTTTAACACATACTTTATCTTCTATAGCATCCATAAGTATCTTAAGTCTGTTATCTATATCTGAATCAGTATATTTATATGCAGGAGATACAAAGAACTTTATATCTACTTGAACATAACTATCAAACACTGGATATTTATCTTCTTTAATTTGATTTTCAATACATTTCTTTACTAGTTTTTTAAACTCTTTTCCTTCTCTATTTATTATTCTAGATCCAAACTTAGTCCTAATATATGCAGAGTTTATACTTGGTGGTATTTTAGGTATTGTTAGTTTGATTTGTTTCATTCTTTTACCCATTTGAAATTATACTGCCAGAACTCTCTTGGTGTACTTAAATCAACCCATTTATCAAATGACTTGAACATTATCTCTGGATTATTAAATCCTTCATCTTGTGTGATTTTTTGAACTCTCTCAAAATGTTGTTTTGCAGTATCTTCTTTTATAATCTTCATCCAGTAATCTTTTTCATTCTTACAACCTTTCCCTATATATATACTTTCATACCCAAATGTTATTTTCTGCACAGAAGTTATCTCTATTATTCCAAGTTCTTTAAGAAATGCTATTTCTTCTATTTCTCTTTCATTATCTTCATGTACTAAAGGTAAGATTGCTTTAAGTAATCCACACCCAACACATTTAATAAATCTTGTATATGTATCTACATGATGATTCATTACCATATGATAACCACACTTTTTACAAAAGACTTTATTAATATTATCTTCGTCCCACACCATCATATATTTCTCTCCTACTTTATACTGTGGTGGTCTTTCAACATAAATCATAATAGGTGATTTCTTATCCCATTTTTCTGAATTTTTATAATTCATAATTTCATAATCAGATTTTATTTCTCCTGCTTTTCTCATTGTACTTATCTTTGTCTTGTTAATTAGACTTGGTAGCACTTCAACCCAACTATTATTAATATTTTCCATTTTTACCCCTCCTTATTTTATAATATTCTTTTTGACAATCACTACATTTCTTACCATATTTACATTTAGTATAGAACTTCTTTTTACATATTTGACAAGTTCTATTATATATATTAAATGTAGCATTAGGACTCATGTATTCACTTCTTTAAGTAAATCTTCATATTGTTCTTTAGTTATAACAAACTTCTTCTTTTTCTTAGTATAACTTTTCTTTTTTACTTCAACAGGTTTTTCACTTTCATATAAACTATAATGAACACATTTAACACCTTGGAGACTTATACAATCTGTAGTAGGTTTTTCTTTTGTAGCTTTTAAACATCCTTCATCTGGGTAAGTCCCAATACAATTAGGAAATTTAGCTAGTTTTAGTTCCTTTATCTTTTTCTTCTTTTCTGGTTGTCTTCTCTTCGCCATCTTTCTTCACCTCTTTAATTTGATAAGGTAATTTCTTTCCTTTGAATTTAGCTGCCACTCTTCTTCTATATAATTCATCTGTATAAGGACAACCATTACATACATCTAATCTGTTCATGTCTTTAAGTAGTCCTTTACTATAAGTACATTTAGGTTTTTTACTTTGTCTATTTCTATATCTTATTTTATAAGCCATATTACCTGCTCTAATGTTGTTTATCTTTGCCCAATTCATTAAAGGTTCTGGGTCATTTACATTAGCTGTCAAAAAGAATTCAATTCTCTTTCTCATATCTGTGAATGTATTTTCAAGATAGAAATTAATACAATTCATTTTGACACCTTCAATTGGTTTCGTAGGTATATATTTTCCTTTGTTTCTTTTAATACTATGATATTTTTTTATAATCTCTATAGGAAATTCATTTATATCATCAGTTATATTTTCAACAATAGGGGTCTTTAATTTTCCTGTTTTCTCATGTTCTGCATATTCCATCCTAATCATAGTCTTACCTGTCTTTTGCATGTCTATATCCATCTTTTTAATAGGGCAATTTAAACCTGCTGTACAAGTAGAATAATACCAACTTTGACAAGGACAACCAACTAACCATTTTATGAATAATTCTTTTAGTAATCTTCTATCATCGTCTCCAGTAATAGTATTTAAGAACTCAAAGAATATATGTATATGATAACTCTTATTACCTGAATGGTACATCTCAAATTCAAAGTTATGTTTAATTAATTTATTGACTAATCTATAAGAATATTTCTTAAGTAACTTTCTATTTGAATGATCTGATTCTATGACTATTTCATCATTAAATATTATTCTATGTTCTGCTTCATCACTATCATTTAAAAAGAAATCATCATACTCTTGACTAGGATAAGTAAAATGCTTCCAATATTTATATGATTTATTACCTAGTTTAATAGCTACAGTAAATTTACCATAAATTCTTCTATAGTTATTAAGTACTTGTTTAATATAATTCATTTAATCAAATCTCCACAATCTAAACAATGATTTTTCTTTACGTTATTCTTAGTTCCTGATAACCATTCCCAAAAGTTCTTTCTATCTCTATGAAATCCTCTATGATAACAATACCATCTCTGTTCATCACTACTCATTTTCTTGCCTCTACGAATAAAGATATATCAGAATGTACCCCATCAAATCCCATAGAATATAATTTATACTTACTTCTAAATTCTTCATCAGTACTTCCATATGCAGTACTCTTTCTTATATCTTTAAATCCAACAGATATTAAATACATTTCCATAAACTTGAAATCAAATAATGTTTTATGGTCTCCAAAATCTTTAGATTCTGGTTTAGTGTAATCAAATCTTGTTCCTTTTACTTTATCTTTATCTGGAACTAAAATTCTTACAATCCCACCAGGTTTAAGCATCCTATATATTTCTGCAAAATTATGAAATAGATATTTAGGTATTATATGTTCAAAACAATGAGAACTATACACCTTATCAAGAGAATTATCTTTAACAGGTATTGGATCAAAGGTATTTAAATTATGTTTTATATCTGCGTGTTTTTGATATGTATTGCAGTAATGTTTATTATAATAATCAAGATTAATCCATCCTTTTCTTATCCATCCTTTTCTTATCCATCTACTTGCACCAATATTTAATTTGTTTCCTGCATTATATTGTGGAAATTGTTTTAAAAATAACCAACCTAATTTATAAATTGGTTCTAAAGCATATTTCAATCCTTTCTTTTTATTATTCATTTTATATCAACTCTAATTCTTCTTTAATCATATAATTATGTACTTTATCTTCTTCATCATTAATATCAAATATTTTATTAATAGCATCTTTGACTTTCCTTTTATATCCTTTAAGTGTCTTTTCAACTACAAGTTGTGTCATACTTCCTGCTTTTTCTTTAGTCATAAAATGCTTATCAAGGATTGATTCTAATTCTTTAAGATGTATTTTATCATCATCATAATATTCAATTCTTGACTTGAACTCTGGATATTTATCTATAAATGTTTTTTCTGTCATTTTCTTATCAACCCATTTATTTTAAAGATAAGTCCTCTTACTAATACACCACTTGCTGTAAGACCTATCTCATTTTCATTGAATTTCTTTATATTATATAATAAACCTTTGTCAACAAGTTTATTAACTATTATTCTTCCAGTCTTAAAAGAGACATTAACTCTTTTTATTATTCTTGACAAATTAGACTTTTCTTCTACTGTCGTTAATACTCTTGCTTCATTATCTGATAACCATTTCCATATCATCTTATCCACCAATATTCATATTCTTTAGGTTTAGGTACTTCTAATTCATCTAATTCTTCAATGAAAAAACCTTTTATTCTTTTAAAAAAATTCATTATAAAGTTCATGGGAACACCTTCTTTATTTTATTTGATTGACAGAACTTACACTTTTGTTGAAAGTCAACTAATCCATTCTCTGTTGTAATAAATTGAGAACAAACAGTAAACGATTCTCCACAATCTGTACAATCCCAATCAGAAGAATCTGATTGTTCATAACTTTCTCTTTTATGTGCTATTTTATCAGATTCTAATGGTGCTAATACTATATCATCATCTAAAGTATCTATTGGGTCTACAAACTTCTCTTCTGGCTGTTCAGAACCAAACGCTGTCTTCCAATCTGATTTTGGTTTCTCTGTTTCTGGAAAGAAAGTATCACATATTTCTTTTCCTAATTGAACAGGATCTTGGACAGATAATTGTTCGTCACAAAGGACTAATGGTTCAGAATCATGGGTGGGTGGGGTGATTGTACTGAGAGATTCTTCCACATTAGTTTGAACAGGTAACAACACCTGACCTTTGATGACTTTAAACTTATCTTGTCCAAGATTTACTATCCAATCTCCTTGCCTCATACCATTTAGAAAGCCAGTCCTTAGTTTGATTGTTTCTATGTGCTTATCTTCAAGCTCACACCCCCAACAATTTCTACCAAGATTTTGACTAGCCATCATTGTTGTACCACTTCCCATAAATGGATCATATACATAATCCCCTGGGCAGGTAAAGAATTTAATGAATGTCTTTGGTAGTTCTAAAGGAAATGGTGCTTCATGTAATCCTTTTTGAACTACTTGTGTCTCTGGTTGCATTTGCCATATATCTGATTGATACTTTTTCATCTTCTCCCAATCAATTGGAAATTGCTTACATCTTTCTGTATATTCTCTTTTACCTTTGACAAATATTATACAAGGTTCATACATATTATTTGGTCTGTAGTAATAAGGAAAGTTATTCTGAATGAATACACCAAACCTTTTCTGACTTGACATTCCTGATGGTTTTTGCCAAACTATTGTATCTTGATAACCATTATGTCCAAATATATCTCTTAACAAATAGAAATGATCATAACTCAATGGGTACTTTTCTGTATTAGAAATAACATCTGCTATATTAGATACAATGAAACCTCCCCATTTTAATACTCTAAAGCATTGCTCATAAACAATACGCATTTCTTTCAAATATCCTTCATAAGGTAATTTTCCTTCTTTTGTGTTACCTATATTCCCTTCTTTCTGATCAGCGTAATCTATGACATTAAAATAAGGTGGAGAAGTAACAACTAATTGCACAGATTCATCTGGTATTTGTGCAGGATTCTTACAGTTTCCATGTATTAATATATGTTCAGTTGCCATTAATACACTTCCAATTGAGTAAATGTTCCAATTCGTTCAGGTTCTTGTTCAAAAACTTGACAAACATACACAGTTAAAGTAGAATTTAAAATTGAAACTTTTTTAACTTTAAAACAAAGTCCGCATTTACATACTCCCAATGGTTTATTTGAATTTACCATTTTTAATATAACATTGTATCATCATCTGGTTCACATGTTGCACACAAATCTTCTTCTGAATCTGCTAACTCATCACCACATTTTTTACATCTATCATTCATTTTTTATCTACCTCACATATTTGTAAAACTGAACCTGTACTTCTACGTATTTTGATCTCTTTTCCAGGTAATAAGACGCCTAACTCAACGTAAAGAGTTTTCAAAAAAAAAGGGGAAGAAGTGCTATTTCTAATCTTCATTCTTCTCCCTTTTACATAACCAACAGCCACATTTATCATATTTGATAATTTTTGTTTCTTTATACTCTAAATAAGCTTTATGGATTTCTTTTGTTTTTGCATATATTTCTTCTAATATAGCAGGATTTCTTTTAATTCCAAATTGTATATGTTGTAAGTTTCTTTTATCCATATATACAATATATCCTTTTTGTGCTCCTACTGCTTCCATATATAAATTTAATTGGTATTTATGTTCTACACTTGGCTTACCTGCCTTCTTAACATAATACAAATTAGATGTTGTTTTAAAGTCGTAAGGTTCTTTATCTACATTATGTAAAAAATCAACTGACCCTAAAAAATGTAGGTTTGAATCAGGTACATTTAGTTTAATCTTTTGCTCGATAATACCTTCTTTTTCAACTTTACTTTGTATCCACTCGTGGAGAATAGTTCCAATTAACAAACCACCTCTATCTACATAAGTGAATTCTTTCTTCTTTATTTTTGACAATAACATCTGTCTAAGACAATAACCAGAAGAAGAAGGATGATAAGTTTCTTCTACGTCATCCTTCCCATGATCTGATGGTGCCATTATTTGTTCTCTTAACACTGTTCCAAAGTTCATCATTTTATCACCTTTATATGTAATAATTTTATATATTCTTTATCTATATTTCCACATCTTTTACAAAACGCATTTCTTTGTATTTCGAATTCTATGTAATCTCCAATATGTTGATTATTTATTCTAGTCACATAACAATGTCCAAATAACTTACATAATAAAGTCATTATTTTTCCTCCTTGAAATATGATGATAAATCATCTTTCTTCATTGCATCTACTTTCATTACTTCTAATTCACTAAGTTTTACTTTCTTTCCACTAAATGGATGTAATACTACATCGTCATCAATGTACTTCTTTATGTATGCAGGTGCTGCTTCAGGAAACTCTCTTAACATTGTTTGTTTGGTTTCTTCAAGAACTTCTTTCCAATTAATCTGGAATTTAAACTCATTGAATAAATCTCCTGTTATATATCTTTTTTTAACTTCATCTTTTACTAAGTAACCAATGTTTGATAAATCATTTAGATATCTTGTAGTCATCTGTGTACTTACATTGTTTCCCATTCCTCTTAAGAATCTTTGAACATCTGCTGTTTTCATTCCTAATTTGAACATCTCATTTGTTTCTTGTTTCTTTAATATTTCAATAATATCTCTTTGTGTCTCATTACATTTTAGAGAACTATCAATCAATGTCTTTCCATATATGATATGATTTGAATACATATCTTGAGGAGTAACAAATATTAAGAATTTATCTTTACCTTGTTGTGCCCTAATTCTTTCTTTCCAATGAAATCTTGTAATACCATATGTATTCCAAAGATATTTAGGAAAGTCTCTTCTACAATCTGTCCAGAATGGTGGTATACTCTCTATAAATTTATCTGCTGCTGGATGTTTGAATAATAAGTTTTTCATTTCAGGCATTGTGAATATATGGTCTTTCATACTTACTATTGTATCATTTGACACATCATATTCCATTTTCCTGATCTTTGCTCTCTTAGCTTGATCAAACATAATTGCTTTGTTTTGAGAAATTGAACTGTCTGTTCTTATTACTGTTAATCTACTAGATAACTGATCACCAATCTCTTGGTATTGTTCATCAGCTAAACAAAACGTAACTGGTCTAGGTTCTAATCTATAAGGTTTGACTGTTCTTGCTCCACCTTTACTTATTGTAGTTTTATATGTTGCTGTCTTATCCTCTCCCCATCTCTTTATGATTTCCATAAAGTCTTTTGGGACTTGGTTCAATTCAAAAATAAAAATATGACTTGCTTGATTGATCAAGTCAATTTGATACCAAGGTGCTTTATCACTACCCATCGTCATACTATATGAAGTTCCAGTTTTCTTTTCCATATCTCCTAAAAAGAAATCTCTGATAGCTTCTGATATATATGTTTTACCAGATGCTCTTGGACCATATACCATAACGAATCTTCCTGCTAATACAAAGTTGGTGAATATACTCATTGAAGATCTGTATTCACCAACTATCTTAGTATGGATAATTTTATGCACTTGATGGAGATTAGGCTTGAAGTCCATGTCTGCCTGTTCCATTAACACTTATACCACCTAATTGTACATTGTGTTGAATATTTTCTTTACTCTTTCAACGTCAATTGTTTTACTTTGTTTAGCGTATGTTTGTTCAAATGATTTAATAAATCTATCCTCTTCGAACTTACTGCCCATGCCTTTGATTGCTGTTAATAACTTTTGTTCTAAGACATCTAATACTAAACCTTCAGGTTTTGGTGTTGGTGTTGCTACTGGTTGACTAACTGGTGTACTTGTAGCCGTAGATGTTGGTTGTACAACTGTTGCTGCTCCCATCTGTATTCTTTTTGGTATCGGACCAATCGGTTTGTCAGATGATGCGTTATGTGATGCTAACCAATTCTTTGCATCTTCTTCAGATACAACATCTAGTTTATACATTTGCATACCAGGTTTGTCCTTATCAAATATCTGTTTGAAACAAGCCTTAGGTACATCGCCAGGTGTCATTAGACACATCTTCTCAAGTTCACTGTTAATACTTTTCTTGAACTCATACTGGAATTGGTTTCCACCTACATCAATACTTCTTATAAAAGTAATGTTCATTTTGAAGTAAGGGAATAGTTCCTTAAACTTCTTATTTGCCATTGCTTTCATTTGATCAAATTGATAAACTACTCCGTCAGTTCCACTTAATTCTCCATCTGTCATAGGGAATTTCATTTCTTTTCCTTCAGCATCTACAATTTGTGTATCTTTGTAAGACCAACCTTTCCAGATAGTAGTTCTTTCTTGACATGTTGTATTTAGTAATTTAAATACAAATGTTTTTCCTCTAAACCATTCTCCTTCCATTTTATTTATACCTCTTACATGCTTTGTATATAAAGAATATACTTATGAAACTCTAATGTCTTTATTTCTTGATCAACTATTACTCTTCTAGTTCCGTTAGGTTCTAAAGGTAATCCTTGAACATTTATTAGCTTTCCACTATTATTCTTTATTAGTACTGGTGCATTCCCCAATGTTGTTTGTTTTCTTCTCTTTTTTGGTTTTGCTACTTTAGGCTTAAGTACTTTTGTTGTTACATTACTTAATTGTACTCCACCTAACTTGTTTTGTGTCATTTATACCACCTAATTTGGCAATATGATCTCTTCATCAAGAACTAAGTCATCAACATCTAAAACACCTTGTTCTGCCGTTACTGTCTTTGGTTCTATTGGTGCTGCTGGTGTATTTATTCTTTCTTTGTAATATATAAAACAATCATACGCTTGTCTTATCTTTTCTTTTTGACCAACTTCTACTGCTTCGTCTTTAACTTTAATAGTTACTCCTTCTTTAATAAAAGGTTGTGTTGCAAATACTTTTAGTACTTCAGGTTGACTTTCTAATTTAGTTAATTCTTCATCTATTTTATGTAATGATACATTCTCTAGAATCTTTCGCTTAACAGTATGTTGTTCATCTATGTTATACCATCTATCCCATGCTTTCATTTCTTCCTCCTTACTATTCAATACAGTTGTATCAGGTTCAGCAATGATTAATTCAAATTCTTCTTGCTTACCTCTGTAAGTGTAATTATACCAATCGTCAATAATTGGAATGTCATTAAATATTTCATCAAACAATATAAGTTCTTTTGGATGTAATTCATCTAACAATTGTTCTAAGTATATTTTCTTTTGACCATCATGAGTCCATTTGTCACAATATACTTCCCATACTTCAGCTAATGTCATCTATTTTACCATTTAAATTTTACTTTTCTTAAATAATCTTCAGGGTACTTTGTACCTTTAATAGAATGACAAGACTTACAAAATACACCTATCTCATCTATATCATAAATAGTTTTTTCTTTGTGGATTGGACATTTTATAAGCCCTTCAATTAAATTTTCAAACTTCTTTTTAGAAAGAGATTTATACCCATCGAATGGGTCTTTAGTATCGTTAGTATTCATTTTTTTTACCTGTAAATAAGGACAAATTCCGATTGATTCTTGGCGTTATTATTTAACCTTTAATATTCCTATTCAGGAATAATAATCTCTAAGATATCGGTTGATTTGTCCGCTAAAATCAATTCGTAATCATCATTTAGAATCGGTTTTACAATCGGTATCTCAATAATATCCCACTCACTGTCCCAAGGTTTATTAGGACAATTACAAAGGACAGCCCACATAGCACAACTACAATTACTTGGACCAAATTCATTTTGCTTATCACAATCAAATTGAATTCCACACTCTAAACAGTTATGTATCATTTTTTAATTATTAAAAAGTGGGAGCTGATGGATTTTAACCATCTCGTTGAACCTGTCAACTTTTCTAAGTATATTTCTATACGCTCCCATGTACTTTATTAATAAAATAAAAAAAGAAGGAAAAATCCTTCTGATCTTTATCTATTTAAGAACTCCTTGAAGCTGTTGAACTTTCCCTTTAAAGTCTGGGGATGCGAACATTGCTTCTACTCCTGCCATAATAACTTCTTTGTTATTATAACCACCAACATTCCTTAACAAATTGTATCTTGCTAAGAATTTTTCATCTTCTACAGAATCGAATGTTCCTGTAACGTATTTTTTTGCACTGTCAGCTTCTGTTGGAGCTGCTGGATCTACTACTACTTCTTCTTCTGCCATATCTATCACCTTTTAGTTTATTTATATTATCTCCTATTATCATCTTATACATCGGTATGGCTTACCTCAGATACAAGTTTTTTATATGATTCAAGGATTGTAAGTTTATTAGATTTCATTGGTTTTAATCACCTTTATAATTTATAAATGGAATGGGAACTTCTTTATAAAGCTATCGGTTAATATAGCTACTACAATAGCTATATTAAAATATATAATAAGAAAAGGAACTAATTAGCTAATACCTCATCTATTAGTTCCTTTGGTGGTACATAATTCTTGTCTACTACACGTCTTCTTGTATGAGCTCTAAGATAATCTTTATCTTTCTTACAATGTCTACAACACGTATAATTTCTATCTCCTTCTATGAAGTTAATTAGTTTGATAGCAACGATACCACAATGTGGACAAATTGGTCCACAACCTTTTGGTGGATTACTTGCACTTCTTTGTGGTCGTTTAGTTGCATCTAATTCTCTTTTAAGAATCATTTGTTGTTCTTCGTAACTCCATCTGTTCATTTTCTTTTCTTTATCCTCACAAGTGCTTTAATTGGTATATTTTGACAATAAACAATACCTCTTCTTTCTAATGTTGTATCTTGAGATGTAATACAACTACCAAAATCACTATCATGTAACATGGTGAACTCATGACCAATCGCATCTACCCATCTATATGTTCTCATAGTTATTATATCTTCTTCTTCTTTAGGTATACTCTTTACTTTGAATCTGTCTCCTTTCTTTATTTTCATTCTTGCCTCCTAATATTTTATTGAATACTTTTGAACATATATTACACATATCATTCTCCTCCTTCTCTAAATTGATTACAATTCTCAGTTGGTTCAGATTCTCCTAAATACATAGTGAATTTGATATTGCCATTAAATATACATGAACCATTATCATTAAATTCACATTCACTAGCAGAGCATATGACTTTTATCATTTATATCCCTTCTAGTTCTTCTGATACTTCTTCTAATTCTTCTAGAAATCCATTTACTCTACTCATAAATGAAACTACTTTAATCTCTTCTCTTGTTTTGTTCTTTAATATATTATCTAATTCTTTCACATCATCTTCAAATGTCAATTTAATCACTCCTTTATTTTGGTAATGGTGCCCAATGTTTTTGGCAACTTATATTTGTACACTTATACGTATCTCCTTTTGGTTGTATAAGTTTAGTAGGTGCTCCACAATATGGGCACTTTTGAATATTACCTGAATCATCAATAGTTAATTGAGTTTCAGAAGAAAAAGAAGGAAATTTGGTTTGTGCTTGATCCATGCAATTAGTCCACATGTTACTCACCTAATATTCCATTTCATAATATATCCACAATGTTTCATCTTAGAGACTTTATGTCCTTGTTCATTAACACCTTTGGATATTTTAACGTTTGTACACTTATCAACACATTTTATTGATGGTGAACTTCTACTCTTTGATTTCATCCCAAATGGATAATTTGTTCTCTTCTTTCTTAACTCTAACATCTTCTCCTTTCCACATTGTGGACATTTGTGAAGATCTAACCTTTGTTTCATTCAATCACCTTCTTAATATGTACTGTTGTCGTCTTCAAGTTCATAGACTTCTCCAAGGAATGTATGTGTCATAATCATTCTTAACTCATCTATTATGAATACATCTTTTCCTATTTTGACATCTACTAAATGTTTGTTCTTATGTATTACACCTTTATGTATTGGTGTATACAACTGTTGTGTCATCATCTTTATTTACCTCACTGTATATATTGTTGTCAATATGAATATGATTGTATATATGATAATACTAGTACGTAAGTTATATTTATATATCTATCTACTAGTAAATACCTATTCTACAGTATATATAATGTATTATATGTAACGTAATATATATATTATATAATGAACTCGTAAAACTGTTTAAAAAAAGAAAAGAAATTAAAGAAACTAATAGTAAAATACAATCGATTTTATTATAACAAATTACTGATTCTATCAGATATTGCTTTTATTTCTATCGGAGTTGTATCTATGTCTTCAGATGCGTCTTTATGTACTTCAGCCCATTCGTGTAATGCTAATGCAACTATTTTAGCTTCGTAATTGTTTAATGTTAAACAAACTACACTAGCTATTGCTTTTGCCATCTACAACACCATCATAGTTTAATTCCTTTAATCTATCTTCTTTTGTAGCAACAACTTTAACTTTGATAATTCCTTCATATTGCATGTATGTACTATCATGCTCACATGATATCCTATCAACCTTTCCTTCAATTTCGACTCCTTGACCTTCAAGGAACTTTCTAAATGATTCCAGGTTTATTGTTGCTTCTACTGTATGTTTTACTTGATTTACTTTCATTGTACTCATATATATCACCTTTTGAATGTGATTTGGCGTAACTGTATAAGTTACTGTTCCTCTAGGTAGCCGTTCGCCTCTAGTGATGTGTCAATCTTACACAAGTTATCTCGCCGTAACTCAATTGGTAAGTTAGTTGTAATTAAAAACATAAAATAGAATAGTATCATCAAAGACAATACCGTCTATATTTGATCTGTTGTTTATTTGTTGCATATTTATCACCAATTTGATCTTGTATATACATCATAAGCTCCAGCGTGTTTTAACTTTAAACTTCCACCCCAAGCATACTTATGTCCTTTAATTGGTTTTCTACCTTTAATCCTAACAGGTGTAAATTTCTTTACAATATTTAAGATGAATGTTCCTAACCAATTATTAGGTAATGTACATATATACACACTTGTTCTTTTGATCTTTATATTTCTACGTAAAATCATTTTAACAAGTATATTTTTGTTCTTGTTCCTAAATTTGTCCCTAATCTGTTTATCTAATGTTATAGTAGATATATGATAAGGAACAAATCTCTCCCACTCTAGAAGTCTTTTTATTTCCTTTTTTGACAATCTCATACTTCTCCTCCTTTCTTAAAACCTAAGAAATCATCCCAACAATCATCAGAACATATTCCTGTGATTAATTGTTCTCTTTGATAAGGTTCTGATTGAGGAAATATATTTTGTATACTTCTATCATCACCTAATGGTCTAACTAACTCTGGTGTATATAACTTGTTACAGTTAGGACACCTTATTTTGTCTCTCATATATACCTCTTAATATTGTTTATGAATATGAATGTAAAAAATTAAATGGAATTGAATTCTTCCCACACTAATACTGCTCTTCTATAATCAAAGTCGTAATGACTCGGATTTAATCCTCTAAACAATCCATCGTTGTTGTTAACCTTTGCGTATTGCAACGCATCGTAATCATTAACACCAGAGCCTTGTGATTCCTTATCAATTGGAAATGATTTCTGAATCTTCCAATCAACACCTAATCTGATAGTAAGAAGTTCGTGCTCAATACTCCTAATTATCTGAGGTTCTTGTACTAATTTATTACGCTTCCATGTTTTCTTTTTCACGTAATTCACCTACCAATTGTACTAATCTAAAAAATAACGAAAGAAAAAAGAAGAAAGCTAATTTGCTTTCTCAACTGGCTTTTTATCATCTAATGAATAACCTTTCTTTATGGCGAATGCTGCAATCTTAACTGCTGCTAGTAGAACCATTTTCTTACTATTGCCAAACCCGAACTTCTGACCAATTGTCTCAAAGTCCTTAACGAAAGCTTCTGCCCAAGGGTCTTTGGATGTTATGCTAATACCGAAGTACTCCCTGTCACTTGTTGATTTCTTTTCCTTTTGTTCTATGCCGTAAAATTCCATTTTACTGACCTCCACTAACTGTATGGGTCTATGCCCTAACTAGTTGTCTACAAAAGAATGTAATGGTAGTGTTAGCGTGGATATATACTTTTCTCTATACGTAAACTTAACCATTGTGTGTATCCGTTAGATTATCGTTTAATGTATGAAATCCTATTCTATCGAGTACGATTAGTAAGAACGTACCCGTGAAAATCACGTGTTTTTTATACGTGTTTTTCTTCTGTTTTTTTTATCTTTCTTATATATCGGAAAGGGGTATTCATTTATATAGATTATCGTATTCTATACTAGATATAGCTATATAGAGATTATATAAT
>Ga0233437_1001515_pt1 | contig 42214 bp, 34 predicted proteins | sample SI_122_August201_FD_182714 | JGI IMG/M metagenome (GOLD analysis project Ga0233437, IMG submission 182714) | Seawater microbial communities from Saanich Inlet, British Columbia, Canada - SI_122_August2016_200_MG | ecosystem: Environmental > Aquatic > Marine > Inlet | place: Canada: British... | reverse complement strand
GGAAACACAGAGGAAGGTATGGGCAACGGTAGGTCTGTATGCTCCGAATCTGCTGGGCTACACGCGCGCAACAATGGCGAGGACAATGGGATGCCACACCGAAAGGTGAAGCTAAACCTCGAAACCTCGTCCTAGTCTAGATTGAGGATTGTAACTCATCCTCATGACAACGGAATCCCTAGTAATCGGGTTTCATCACGACCCGGTGAATATGTCCCTGCTCTTTGCACACACCGCCCGTCAAGCCAACCGAGTTGGGTTTGGGTGAGATTTAGCTTTCAGTTAAATCGAATCCAGATTCGGTGAGGTGGGCTAAGTCGTCACAAGGTAGCCGTAGGGGAACCTACGGCTGGATCACCTCCTTTTTTTTTTTAATAAAAAAAAGTTAAAAATCGTGTAAATAAAATCATAAAATGCCGGGCCCGTAGCTCAGTCCGGATTAGAGCGCCTCCCTTGCAAGGAGGAGGCCTCGGGTTCGAATCCCGACGGGTCCATTTTCCCTTAAAAACATTATATGTTTTTTATGGGAAAAATGTTCCTGAAAATCCGGAAGGATATCAGGTCCAGCTAAACTTTCAAGAATTTTTATTCTTGGCAGTTTTGGTTAAGATATGAGGAGGTTAACTCCGCATAACTCATATTGATGAGCCATACATAAAGATCAACATCTTAGGTAATATAAAGATTAATTTATATCATCTTAAAGTACGCTGTTAGATGGATGACTAGGTTCGAAACGCCGATGAAGGACGTGACAAGCTACGATATGCTCTGGCGAGGTGAATGTAGCCTTTGAACCAGAGATTTCCGAATGAGTCTTCTCTCTTTTAGATCTTTCGAGATCGGGGAACGCAGGGAATTGAAGCGTCTTAGTACCTGCAGGAAAAGAAATCAATTGAGATGCCGTAAGTAAGAGCGACTGAAAGTGGCATAGTCTAAACTGAATCCGTTATAGTAATATAATGGAGATGTGGTGTTTGGCCTTCCTTTTAGCCTTTTTTCTGACTTGAAGTTTACTGGAATGTAACACTTTAAAGGGTGATAGTCCCGTAAAGAAAAGTAAGAAGGTTTTTGGAAGTGTCCGGAGTATTGCTTCTTGGAAATGAAGTGAGAATATGGGGGACATTAACCTCTAAGACTAAATACGTTTCGAATCCGATAGAAAACAAGTACCGTGAGGGAAAGTTGAAAAGAACCCTTGACAGGGAGTCAAAAGTTCCTGAAATCTAGCAGTTATAGTGAGTTAGTGCTCTTCGGAGTTCTAACGTGCGTTTTGAATAACGTGCCAGGGAGTGTACCTAAGTGGCAAGGATAACTCGTAAAGAGGAATCCACAGCGAAAGCAATTCTCCGCAGTTTACGAGGGAGGAGGTATGAAAGTGCCTTTAGTCACTTGGTTACTACCTGAAACCGGGCGATCTATTCCTGGGCAAGGTGAAGCGATGGTAAGACGTCGTGGAGGCCTGAAGAGGTTCTACGTGCAAGTGTTCTTCTGACCTGGGAATAGGGGTGAAAAGCCAATCGAGCTCGGCTATAGCAGGTTCCTGCCGAAATTGACCTTAGTCAAGTCTCAGACGAGATAGTTAAGGTTGTAGAGCTACGGATAGGAGATTTAGGCGAGGAAACTTGTCGGTTTTCTGTCCAACTCCAAATGCTTTAACATCATAGACTCTGGGAAACAGGGAATCTTGGGGTAAACTTGATTTCCGAGAGGGGAACAACCCAGACTACAGTTAAGGTCCCTAAATACCAATTAAGTGATAAAGGGTAAAGGGTGTTAATGATCTCAGACAGCGAGGAGGTTGGCTTAGAAGCAGCCATCCTTTAAAAAGTGCGTAACAGCTTACTCGTTGAGATCGTTAGCCCCGAAAATTGACGGGTCTAAATTGGTTACCGATACTGTAGATCACGAAAGTGAATGTAGGCAGGCGTTTTTTTAGGATAGAAGCTTTTATGTAAGTGAAAGTGGACCTTTAAGAAATGAATATCCTGGTGATAGTAGGATCTTAGTACGGTGAGAATCCGTACCATCGTAAGGGCAAGGGTTCCTTGGCAATGTTCGTCAGCCAAGGGTTAGTCGGTCCTAACCAATCTCTTAATTGAGTAATGGGAAAGGGAAAGAGGTTAATATTCCTCTACTATTTTAGTATGCGTGGTAACACAAGCTTTGTTTCTGACGTTTTTGGATAGACCAACATATCTTTTCTGATGTGTTAACATGGATAAATCCTGGGAGTATCGTAATGATGAGAACAGGATTAAACCATGGATGAGCGGGCCTATGGTTCGTTTGGTTGATTCCTGGAATCCATGAAAAAGGAACGAAGAAAAATCTAAAAAAACCGTACCCAGAACCGGCACTGGTGCCCCTAGGTGAGAAGCCTAAGATGTGTGAGTCTAATCTAGATTAGGGAATTCGGCAAATTAGTCCTGTACCTTCGGTATAAGGGATCCCTGCATTCGTATCTGTATGGGTGCGATTACAGGGTGCAATTACAAGGGTAGCCCGACTGTTTAACAAAAACATAACTTTCTGCTAGGCTGTAAAGCTGTGTATAGAAAGTGATATCTGCCCAGTGCCAGTACTTTAAGCTTCGGTTCAACGGGGTGAAGAGCTGGTAAACGGCGGGAGTAACTATAACTCTCTTAAGGTATGCATAAAGTTGCCTTAAGTCCCATTTTGTTAAACTTAATACCATTAGAAACTTGGGATAAAAATTTGGCTATATGCTGGAAAATCTGAGTATCCCACACTACTAGTCTTTTACGAGACAGTAACAATGTGATGGGTGCAGACAATCAGCAGGAAAGACTAGATTCAAAGACTTTTTAAGTCAGAATCTAGAATCCTCAGAGACTAAACGCCAAACACTTGGTAACAAGTGAAGATATAGTCCGATCCTTATAGCGATATAAGGAGGCGTACAGAAATGTATGTCCGCCATTTTTTTAAATGGTTAGTACCCGGAAGGGGAAAGTAACAGACGTGAGCGAAATGCCTTGTCGTTTGAATGACGGCCTGCATGAATGGTATAACGAGGTTGCCACTGTCCCAATCTAGAGTCTCCCGAATACTCTGTCCTGGTGCAAAGGCCAGGGACTTCCAGTGGGAAGCGAAGACCCCGTGAAACTTTACTGTAACCTGTCGCTGTGGTGCAGTTTTTATTACATAGTGTAAGTGGGAGCTGTTATGCGTATTCTTTCGGGGATACGATAGGCGTCAATGTAACACCACTTAATAAAAACTTCATCACTTACCTCTCTTTGAGAGGGACACCGGTTGGTGGACAGTTTGGCTGGGGTGGCACGCTGTTGAAAAGATATCAATAGCGCCCAATGGTAGGCTCATCCGGTTTAGAAATCCGGAGTAGAGTGTAAGGGCAAAAGCCTGCCTGATTGGATTTAGAACATAAACAACTCCAAACACGAAAGTGTGGCCTAGCGAACCTCCATACCTTCTTAATGAGGGTTGGAGATGACTGAAAAGTTACTCCGGGGATAACTGAGTTGTCGCGCCCGAGAGTTCATATTCGTTGTTCGTTTTAGAACACGGAAGAATATATCGACGGCGCGGTTTGCTACTTCGATGTCGGCTCTTCCTATCCTGGTGGTGCAGAAGCTACCAAGGGTGGGGGTGTTCACCCGTTAAAAGGGATCGTGAGCTGGGTTCAGAACGCTGTGAGGCAGTTTGTTTGATATCTACTGGGAGTGTTGGGTGTCTGAAAGGAAGGACCTTTTAGTACGAGAGGAACGAAGGTTCGTGGCCTCTGGTCGACCGGTTATCTGATAAGGTAAGCCGGGCAGCTACGCCATAAGTGATAAGTGCTGAAAGCATCTAAGCACGAAGTACACCTTGAAAAGAGACACCTTAGGACATCGCAAGAACAGCGGTTTGATAGAAGCGGTGTGTAAGTTCCAAGGCAACGAGGAATTCAGCATGCGCTTACTAACGTCCACATCTTGTTGATCTTTATGTATGGCTTTTCACTTTTTTTTTAATTTTTTAAAATGTAGCTTTAGCTATATTGAAATTTCTAATATCAAAGAATTTTTTTAGATTGTTAAGAATTAATCTTTTGAACCAGGTAATTTATGATAATGATGTATTGCTATTCCTTCAATAGGATAAACTTTGTTTAATGCTGTTTCAACATTTTTTATTATTGAAATGTCATTCACTGCTACAAATACTTTTTTGGATGAATATTTAATTTCTTCTTTAACTGAATTTACAATTTGATCAATTCTTGGTCGATATGCCATTATTGAAATATGATCAGAATTATCAATTATATGTTGAGAACAAGGTTTGATTACTCCTTCAAGGTTTATGGGAATTGATTTTTCATTATATTCATACCAGTAAGGGATACTAACTCCAAATTCTAATCCATTATTATCAGTCTTTTTATGGCATTCTTTAATCATCATTACATGTTTTAATAAAATTTCATCTCTATGATTTTTATAATCAGGAAGACAATGTGGTTCGATATCAAAATGGACTCCTGAAAATTTTTGTTCTTCTCCTACGCGGTTATTGTATTTAATGATGTCGTCAACATATTTTAATGCGATACTCGAATTTGTTGAGAACTCATTAGTTGATGCCATGGCAAAGAACTTTAAATCATTTCCTTGAATCATTTCTGAAAATTTTGATTGGTTCTCTGAAGTATTATATGCTGAAAAGAATATTTGGTCTACGTTATTTGAAGAACAGATTTCTATAAATCTTTTTTTTTTAGTTATTGGTATTTTTGACCAAATATAAATTGCATTTGCCATTTTAATAATCAATACTTTTTTTATTTAAAAGAAAACTTTAAGAGAAAAAAATAAAATAAAAAAATTATAAATCTTCTTTTTCGCGTTTTTTTCTAAACTCTTCAGCGTTTTCTTCATTAACAAATCTGTAGCTTGTTCCATCAATTATTGCTTCGACAACATCTTCAACATCCATTAATGGTTCTCCTGTAAGAGCATCTTTTCCAAGTTGACCTGCTCCAGATTCTCCTTGCATGAATCCAGCTTCTTCCGGATCAATTTCATCATCTTCAACTTGTTTTTCTCTACCCACTTCGGTGTCTAGACTTTCATCTTTTTCTCCAACGCTCATTTCCATTTTAATATCTGTTGGTTCTTCAGTTTCTGTTTCTATACCCTGTTCTTCAGCAGGATTCTGATCTTCTCTTGCTGTTTGTTCTTCTTCTTTAGTTTCTTCTTCTTTATCTTCTTGTTCTAATTCTTCAAGAATTTCATTGGCAGAAGGACTCTCTTTACTACAACATTCTTCTTTTTCTTCATGACAGCAAGATTCTTCTTTTTTTTTATGTTTTTCAGAACTACAACAATTATTATCATTACACATTTTTAATTCACCTCAGTTTTAAAGATTATATTCGGTTATAAAGTTGGTTAGTTTAAAAGAATTTTGGTGGTTTAAGAGATATTACAAATACATTCTAACTAAAAACATTACTGTTCCCGCGATTAAAGGTACGATTATGTTATCGTCAAGAGTTTTGTCATTGAAATCAATTTTAAAAACTTCAAAGATCATTGCGGCAAAACTTGCAAATATTGCTTCGGGAAGTGGTACAAACATTGCTGCTCCTAAAGCTCCTGCTATTGTTCCGGCAAAAGTTCCTTCGAGAAGTTTTCTTTTATCGCCACTGATAATGTTTCTTATTTTTCCAAACTGTGCTCCGAAGACGTGACTGACAGAATCGCCAAAGGCAAGAATCATAATAGCAGCAAGAGCAATATCTTTTTCAAATAATTGTATCACTAAAAGAACGCCTACAAAATAAAAGATCATTCCTTTACCTGGAAATTTTTTTCTTACTTCTTTTCTTTCAAAGTGATCTAAGAAAGTGCTAATTAATGGGAGATCCATTCTTTTACTAATAAAACTGATTAATACCCCACAAACTATTCCGAGGAACATTGCTAATGGACTTAGGATGTCCAAGTAATATAAACCTGCTAAAGCTAGTCCTAAGAATAGATGGAAAACTTGTCTCTTAATCTCGTCTGTACTAAGCATAAATTGTTTTTTAGAGGTTTGTTTTATAAGGATTATGGATTTGAAGTTTTGTTTTTGCAATTAACAAAATTTATATAATCTGTTTATTTTATTAAGTTATTAAATGATTAAATCAGCTATGGTGCTAGAATCATGGATGATAAAAAAGTGAGTAAAAAGATAAGATGGTCTTAGAAAAAGAGATTAAAGAAGTTAAAAAAAAGGAGGAATCTGTATTAAAATTTTTAATGAAAGATTTCTATGAATTAGAAGCTATTTTAAGTTTGATCAAAGAGGCAGAAAAAGAAAAAACGGAAGGCAATCTCGGGAAAGCAAAAACAAAGGTTGAAAAAGCTCTGAAAAGATTACGTGGTGGCTTTGGTGGAGAAACTAGGATTGAACGAAGATTAGCTAGAACTTTTCAACAATTGAAAAAGTTAATCAAAGAACTTGAACCTTTTTTGGTCAAAAGACATACTGCCGATCTTAAAGAAATTAACACACTTATTCATAATGCTGAAGTTTATAATGCTGATTTAGAAAAATTGGGCTCACGTAAAGGTGGTATTCAGAATGTATTAGAAGATGCTAAAAAAGAAATTTCTCATTTGGACAAGATTTCCACTACAATTAAACAGGCAGAGAAAGATGTTCAAGCTTTTGAGGTGATTATTAATCTGCTGTTAAAAAAAGAAAAGTTGCTTTACGAGTTTGAAGTAAAACAAAAAGAACAGCCGATTATTCATGAACCACCATTAAAGATTATGACTTCTGAAGAAACAAGGTTTGACCTCAATGAAAGTTTGACTAATATTCGTTATGATGGTTTAAAGTATGCTCTTGAAGTTACTTTAGTCGGTTTTTTGACTGCCCTGGATGACCATGATAGTTTAAGAGTTGCAGCAATAATTAAAACTAAAGATGGAAAAACTTTGAGGGTTTTTAACGATTATAATCATTTTTTAGGACACGCCGAAGTTGAGGGAATCGTCAAAATGAAAAAAGAAGGTCTTGAAACTACTGGTGCTGAGGTTTATGTTACTGACCAATGTTGTTATTTTTTTGATAAATATGAAATTATTGAAAAAGGAAACGTCACTGAAGAGATTATAATTGAAACAACTGATATTCGGGATTCAGCTTTTAAAGCCGGTGATAAAGTTATTCGCGAAGTCATTAAAAAGAAAGAAGATGGTGATCGCTTGATCATCAAAGAAAATTATATTCATCCTCGGCTGGGAAAAATGGTAAGAGAGATAATTGAAACCCCCATTAAAAATGGTTATTTATTGACTTACATCTACAAAGGGGTAGAGATTCCCAGAGAATATGTTAAAGTGTATCAGAAAAATGGGAAAAAGTTTGGAGAACGTCACCGGGGTTGTGCTGTCACTTTAAGTTTCAATAAAGTTGGTCAGATTAATTATGTACTTGAGGAAGAACTTTATGGACAAGGAAATAGTTTTTGTAATTCATATGGAATTAAAACCGAACAGATTGGAAATAAAAAATTAAGAAAAATATGTCAGATCATCAAGGACGATAAAATTATTTATAATTCTCAAGATACAGACATACCTAAAAAAGAAAGGATCAGAAAATTTAATGTTTCAGCCCAAAAGTTTAATGAAGCGATTGAAAATCTTTTAGAGCTGGACCGGGTTTTCGGTTATTCTATTTTAAAAGGTTATAAGAGAATTCAAAAAATGTTTTCTGATATGGCTGCTTATAAGATTGAGGTTGTAAAAGAGGAGCCTACAAAAATTGAAAAAAAATTAAGGGAATCTCTTCATAAGGCGATGAAAGCAAGGAATCAATTAGAAATGAATGTTATTAGAAATGTTTTAACTAAAATCAAATATGCCGAACTAGAAAGGAGGAAAGAACAGATTGGATCAATTCATCCGGGCAGAATCGAAACTGAACTTGTTAAAATCAGGGGAAAAATAAGTGAAGAGGAAATTTTGGTAGGTACTAAGGAAGGCAAAAATGATAAGCTTGGTATTATTCCTAAGATTATTAAAGAAAATGAAAAGATTATCGAAGAGGATTTTAAGAGTTCTGTTCTTAAGATAAAAGAAATTCAGGAAAAATATGCCTCCGCTGATTCTGAAGAAAAAGCTTTGTTAGAAGAACAGTTAAGAGTGATTGAACATGAGGTTAGCTATGGTCAAGCTGCCGCATCTAAACCAATAAATGAAAAGTCTAATCATTTAATTTCTTTGATTTATGAAAATATTTTGTTGAAATCGTTCTTACCACAAAAATATACTGAAGAAGAATTAAAGGTGGTTGCTCAGCAGGTAATTCGGGAGAATTTAGAAACAATAGAAAAACTAGGTCCTAAAAGGGCGGTTGGTAAGTTGATGGGGACAACTATTGGCAAATATGGAAAAGGGAAGATAGATCCCGAACTGCTCAGAAATGTACTTACGGGATTACTTGCCGCTGCTTAAATTAAATCAATTCTTAATTTTTGTCTGAATACTGGTTCACTACTTGGACAAAGCCAATCTTCACCAACTATAAACTTTTCATGCTGAATTTGGACAATCTTGTATTTTTTACCCCTAGCGTTCAAAGTATCGCCCAGTTGAGGAAGATCAGTGAAAAAACCACTTCTTTTCATTTTAGAATTAACATAAGCATCAAATGAATAACAGTCTCCATATTGGCCGCCGAAGCGTAGCCCTAGATAATCTTCTAACTCTTCAATGTTTAAAGCCCCTTCATAGACTTTTCCCTGATATTCGGCTAGTTGTGAGAAAGGATTATATTCTTTAACTTCTATCAAATTTTTATTTTGGGAAAGTACATTTAAGTCTTTAGATGCGAATATTTTATCTTCGTCTACATCTAGAAGATCTTCTAAATTAACTTCTTCACTAATGTTAAGGCTATGGAGCTTACCATAATCATCTTTAACACATTTAATCAATCGGTAATCTTGAGATAAAAGGTATAAGTGATTCATTTCTGGGGAAATCTTTCTGTCTAGGATTAATTCTTTCCAGACTTCCTGAATCTGATCAAATTTAACTTCTAAACCCGAAGATATTCTATGTTCTATTTGAGCAACGATTATTTTATCCAGTCCGTCGGTTAGTTCAACTTCTTGATTACTTTTTTTATATTGTAACATTTTTTTATTTTATTGGACCCTTGAAATATTTACTTGCTTCTTCAATAAAAAGCTCTTCTTGTCCAATATGTTTCCGGGAGTGATGAAATAATCTCAGTTCTTTTACTTTTGCTTTTGAAGCGATCTTTCCTGCTTGTTCAGCTGTCAGATGATATGTTTCTGCTGCTTTTATTTCATCTTCTGATAAAAAGTTTGCTTCGCAGTAAAAAATGTCAGCGTTTTCTCCAATTTCGATTAATTGTTTTAAGTTTTCTTCTGAAAAAATAAAGTCACTAGCATAAACAATTTTCTTGCCTTTTACTGGAACAATTAGGTCAGCAAAATCTTTCACTTGATATGTTCTACCATCTCCAATTGATAGAATCGCTTCCGGTTGAGCATACTTGTCTTTTAGTTCGCCGATCCAAGGCCCTTTTTTTATCTCCAATCTTTTTAATTTTTCTTTATCTATTTTTATAGAATCATTTTCAGAAAAAGAATAGGCAACTGAAGGTATTTTATGGTTTAAGAGAGTGTAATGAACAGTAAGGTTTTCGTTTAAGATAATTTTTTTTTCAGAAAACTGATTGTTTTCTTTTTCAATATTTTCTAAGCCTGAAGGAACATTAACAGATGAAGATATTATCCCTGAATTCGTTAAATCATGTATTCTAAGTTTAAGGGCATCACTTTTTTCAGCCAAATTCCAATCATACGCTTTTACTTTAGAAACAACTCTATCGATTGTTTTTTCCGGGCCATATACATTTAATTGATTTTCAGAAAAAATGTTGTGAGAAATCACTCTATCAAATCCTAAAAAGTGGTCAACATGATGGTGGGACAAGAAAATTGCTTTGATCCTATTGGCCGTTTTTCTAGAGTTAGTTCCTTCGCCACAGTCAAATAAATAATGATTATTATCAATATCTGTAATCAGTACACTAGGATAATTAAATTTACCGTCTAAAATAACTGTACATAGCCCCATAATAAAATGTTAAATCATCGCTTTATAAATCTTTTGTTTCTTTTTAGTAGTGAATTCTCTAAATGGATTTATCACCACATAAATTAATAAATGCTGAAAGATTACTTATTTTAAAAAAGGTGATAATAATGTTTGATGTTTGGTCATTAGGAATACCTGTACCTGAAAGATATTGTGCAGGGTTACAAAAATTAATTTTAAAAATAGCAGATAAAGAGTATGGTCTTGATAAAGACTTATTGAAGAAAATAAGTGTTAAACCAGAGTTTCATATTACTTTGGGGGTTTTTCATTCAGGGATGTTTGAAACAAATCGTGGTTTATTCCGTCATTTGTTATATTTTATTAGTACTAAGAGAGATAAATTTAACGAACTTAAAGAAATGTTTAAAGGCGATATTGAAATTACAGGAATTGGTTATGATAAATCTTCAATTAATAAATCACAAGTAGTTTGGGCATCTGCTACTTCCAGTCAGATTGATTCTATTCGTGAGAAGATTCATAATTTGTTAAAGTTTTCTGGAATTGATGAATCACATTTTAAGTTCACTGATCCACATATAACTTTATTCATGGAGGTTGGAAAAGGTGATCTTCATGAAATAAGAAAACTAAAGAAATTGCCTTTAAACAATTATATTGCCAAAAATATGATTAATTTTAATTTTGATACTGTTTGTATTTATAGTGGTCCAAAAATTAAATTTACTTTTGGTGATCGTGCTGTTATAGGTAAACCTTCTGAGAAATTTAAAACTTTGTTACAAGCGGAGTTGGTTGCTAGAAAACCTAAAGTTCAATTTAATGTTGGTGCTTTATTCAAAGCTTACTCTCGAGATGAAGCTTTGAAAATAAAGAATATTCTTCTGAATGAAGGTCCAAAAGGTTTAGCTGCAAATGGTTACAAAGTAGCAGATATTATGAAAATAGTGAGAAAATGAAATCTAAAGATTTTTATTCAGAAAAACGGCCATGGGGCGGTTATACATTATTTGCTGACAATGAACAATGTTCTGTGAAGATTCTAGAAGTTTCTGGACAATTGTCTTTACAGAGTCATAATTATCGGGAAGAATCTTGGTACGTTGTTTTTGGAAAAATTGAAGTTTTACTTGGTCCTGTTTTTGCTGATTTGGATGAGATCAAAAAGAATCTTGAAACGATTGTGTTGAATGCGGGTGATAATATTTTTATTCCAATTAAGCACGTTCATACTATGAAAAATCTTGGCGAAAAACCTGCTTTAATCTTAGAAGTTTCTAAAGGTGAATATAAAGAAAGTGATATTATTCGTTATGAAGATATTTATGGAAGAGTGGAATAAATTTTTATGGAAAGAAAATCATTGATAATGCGGCATCATAAATTTCTAACTTTTTGGAAATGTGTTTACCTACAGTTTGATCATAATATTGTTGAATTGTTTCGGTTAATCTTTTTGATGTTTCTGGATTTCTTAATTTATTTTGTACAGAATCAAGAGCATTAAAAGTATCTGTTCCTAATTCAGTTAATTTACAAAGTGGTTCTTCTAATTTTGGAATGTACATAGAAGCAAAGTGTACAGGCATAATTCCTATTACATAATTTGTTACCGTTATTATTGTTGTGGCTTGAATTACATCTGCAGCTTTATTTGTTGCATATTGTATCATTTTTTCCATTGTAAGTTGATTTTTAGAATTTGGTTTTATAAGTTTTATGGATTTAAAGAATATTTTTGTCTGATATTTTTTGAGATCTCTTTAAGAATTGATTACGTAAGCTTCATATTCAAATTCTTGATTTTTTTTCCTTCCTCTTCCACTATCTGAATAAATCATTGCGTTTACTTTTTCTATAACTTTTTCTTTTTTATTTGTATTCTGTGTTAAGAATTTTTGATCTTCTTTTGATAATGAATCTTTCATTTTTTCAGGAACTACTAATTTTAATTCTAATTCATTCGCAAATTTGTGGACTTCTGGTAAGAAATTTATTTCTTCACCATAAATGTCATCAATGATTAAATATTTTTCATTATATCTTAATATTGCTCTTTTAATAATAACTTCTTTTTCGTTAATTTCTGTTGAAACAATAAAAGGTATGGTGTTTTCTTGTCCAGCCATAGAAAGCGTACATACAGAATTCATTCGAGTTAAACTAAGGCAAGTTTGTCTTGGATATTCACCAATAAATGCCCAATCTTTAAGATCACCGGTTCTATAAGTCAATGAAGAACTTTCAATTTTTTGTCCAAAACGTATTTGTTTTAATAATTCTAAATGTTCACGTGCATCTTCAATTAGTTTTCCTTCAAGCCCTTCTATTTTATCTAACAATTCTTCAGTGTGTTTTTGATAATTTGTAGTTATTTCAATTTCTAATCCAAAATCATTTAAATGTTCAATTGCTTCTAAATAATTCTCTTTAGCTATTTTTTTACTATCGATTGATAATTCTATTGTGGATTCTATCTCATTAAAATAACCATTGTCCCATACTGGGAAAAAACTAATCTCAGTGGAAGTAACGTTAGTATCTTCATCATAATATTCATGTAATGTTTTTCCTTCTAAAACGGAACTGACAAATCTATAACTATTTTCATCTTCTCTGTTTTTGTTGTAACCCTTAATTAAATAACCAATTTCATCTTTGGTAAGAGTTGTATCTATTGATTCAATATTAAAATATTCTTTAATTCGGTCTTCTATTGAATTAAATAGTTGAGGTAAATTTTCTATCTCATTATTTTCTAAAAATTCTTTAATATACTCAACACTTCCCTCGCCATATAGAGTGATTAATGGACTTGTTTTACGGATAATACGCTCAATTTTTTTCCTTCCTAAATTAGCTATTTTATTGATAATTTCTTGGCCATTATTTTCATCATTTACTAAATATTTAAGGAAAGTAATTTGGTCATCAATAAAATTACGGGAACTTTTTCTCATTATTGATTTAGTTAATTTTCTATTTTTTTCATTTGCAGTAAATTTTTCATAATTATATTCAATTTTCCGGATGGCTGAATAATCTATTCTTCTTTTAATTGCGTATTTTGTTAATTCTATAAACTCTTGATCAAATTTTTCTAAACATTTTTCCAGTATATGGAATTCAGTACTATGTGTCCAATCGTTTTCAATCGCATTTTTGTATGTTTCAATAAATTCTGGATTAATTTTTTTTTCTAAGAAATATTCGAATGATGTACCATAGGGGTTTTTATTTTTTGTTAATAAAGCTAATTCTTGACTTTGTTCATTTTCACATTTTTCAATAATTTTGAATTGATCTGGTTCAAAAGAGTGTGGTCTTACCAAAAAATCTTGAAATGCAAATTTTCTTACTTTCTTGTTTTTAATTTCATTTAATTTAGGTATGTTTTCAAGATAATTCTCTAATGTTGGGTGAGAACTTTTTGCAATATCCTCTAATTCTTTTTTTTCTATTTTAGAGAAATCATTATAACTTAGCAATCCCATAATTTTTGTTAAGTTATTTGTTTCATCGCTATTTTTTGTTATGTTTACAATGGTTTCTAAATCTTCTTTTTTAGTTGAAAATAATCTGTATAAATCTATATTTGGTTTAAATATTGTTGGTACTGTAAGTGCTGCTAAACCCATCCCCGCATAAGTAAGTCCAAATAAAGAATTATTTAAAACTACTTCCCAAAACATGCCCCAACTTATACAACTGAATGCTGCACTTCCTGTTGTTGATAAAATCAGTTTATTTTCAGGCTTGTTTGTTTTAAAATAACCAGGAATTGCTTTATAATATTCTTTATTAAAAATGTTTTTTGTGAATCTACCTAATTCTTTAAATTCTTCTTTTGGATGCTTTAAAAATTTCCTTTCTTTGATCATAATATATTCAATATTTCTTTTTTTTTATAAACTTTGCCTTTGTTTAGTTATTATTCAGTGGTGAACTGATTTATAAAAACATATTTAAACACTAAAATTTTACTTGATTTTATGAAAGGTTCATTAAAAACAGGATTTAGTTTTGGATTGACTTCTGGAGTTATAACTACATTGGGTTTAATGGTTGGTTTAAATGCAGGAACGCATTCCAAATTAGTAGTTCTTGGTGGAATTTTAACAATTGCTGTTGCTGACGCTTTCTCTGATGCTTTAGGTATTCATATGTCAGAAGAGTCTGATAAAAATACAACACACAAACAGGTGTGGGAATCTACTTTTGCTGCTTTTTTTGCTAAGTTTATTATAGCTTTAACTTTTGTTGTTCCTGTTTTATTATTTGAATTGTTAACTGCGGTAATTGTAGCAGTAGTTTGGGGTTTTTTATTGTTAGTTATTTTAAATTATTATCTTGCCAGAAAGAATCAACATAGTACCTGGAAAATGATTTTTGAACATCTTTTGATTGCAATAGTTGTTATTATCATTACTCATTTTGTTGGACTATGGATTGGGACGATGTTTAGTTAATTCTTTTTATTAGAAACTTTTATATAAAAAACAGGGTATAATCCCTTTACTATGACACGACCTAATCAAACTGAAAAAGAACCTATTGAATTGAAGAAAATCTCTGATAATGTTTGGGAAATTCCTAAATCTGGAGAAATGAAAGTTCCTACTAGAATCTTTGCTTCTGAAAAGTTGCTTGAGAAAATGAAACAAGATCGATCTCTTGGACAGGCAAAGAATGTTGCTTGTCTTCCTGGGATTTACAAATACGCTTGCGTGATGCCTGACGGCCACGAAGGGTATGGTTTTCCTATTGGTGGTGTTGCTGCTTTAGATGTTAAGACTGGCGGGATTTCTCCTGGTGGGATTGGATACGATATTAATTGTGGCGTTCGTTTATTACAAACAAATTTAACAAAAGAACAAATGTATCCTAAAATTAAAGATTTATTAGATGCATTATTCAAATCTGTTCCGGCGGGATTAGGCGGTTCAAACATTACTGTTACTACGGAAGTTCTTGATGGACTTCTAAACAATGGAGCAAAGTGGGCAGTAGAAAATGGTTATGGTAATCAGGATGATTTAGATCATTGTGAATCAAACGGTTGTATGGAACAGGCTGACGCTTCTCGAGTTTCTGATAAAGCTAAAAATCGTGGTCGGAAACAATTGGCTACTCTTGGAAGCGGTAATCATTTTTTAGAAATTCAGTACGTTGATGAAATTTATGATGTAGAGACTGCGAAAGCTTTTGGAATTACTGAAAAGGATCAAGTTGTGTTAATGATTCATTGCGGATCGCGAGGATTAGGTCATCAAGTTTGTTCAGATTATTTACGTGAGATGGAAAGAACTTTCCCAGAGATTATTGCTAAGATTCCAGATAAAGAATTAATTTATGCACCTGCTGGTCATAAGTTATGTGACGATTATTTGAAAGCGATGAGTGCTGCGGCAAATTTTGCTTGGTGTAACAGACATATTATTGGTCATCAAACTCGTCTTGCGTTCAAGAAAGTTTTTCCTGATGTTGAATTGAAAACTGTTTACGATGTTGCTCATAACATTTGTAAAGTTGAAGAACATAAGATTGATGGTGAAATGAAAAAAGTTTATTTGCATCGGAAAGGTGCTACTCGTGCTTTCCCTCCTGGCCATCCGGAATTAGCTGAAGCTTACCGAGCTGTTGGACAGCCAATAATTTTACCTGGAAGTATGGGGACAGCTTCATACATTTTAGTTGGTACTGAAGAAGGAATGGAAACTACTTTTGGTTCAACTGCGCATGGTGCAGGTAGAGTTATGTCACGGCATGAAGCTTTACGAAAATTCAAAGGGGAACAAGTTAAGAAAGATTTAGAAGCTCAAAAAATTTCTTTGAAATCTGCATCTTGGAAAGGTGTGGCAGAAGAAGCCCCTGGTGTGTATAAAGATATTGATGAGGTTGCTCGGGTAAGTGATGAAACTGGGATTGGACGGAAAGTTGTAAGATTAAGACCGATTGGGGTGATTAAAGGATGATTACTAATATTGAATTAATTAAGAAAGCTCAAGAAGTGGCTAAGACAAATAAACTCTCAGAATTTGTGACGGTTGGCGAAGTGGGTTGTGCGTTAATTACTGAGAATAATAATATTTTCTTAGGAGTAAGTATTGATGCCCCTTGTGGCATTGGTTTTTGTGCAGAACATAGTGCTATTGCTAGTATGGTTTTAAAGCAAGAATATAAAATAAAGAAAATAGTGGCAGTTACTAGTGATGGAATAGTTTTACCTCCTTGTGGAAGGTGTAGAGAATTTATGTCTCAAATTGATGAAAATAATTTAAATACTGAAGTTATTATTGATGATAGTAAAATTATGAAATTAAGTGAATTACTTCCAGAACTTTGGCAGAAGAAGTTTTTTAATGAAAAATGAAACCATACAAATTCCTACCGCATACTGCGGATGTACGGATAGAAGCCTACGGGAAATCGTTAGAGGAAGCTTTTACTAATTCTGCTTATGCTACTACTGATGTTGTTACAGATCATTCTAAAGTTGCTGCAGTAGTTGAGAAAGAATTTACTGCGAAAGGTGAGAATCAGGAATCTTTGCTTTATGATTTCTTGGAACAATTTTTGATTTTAATTGATGCAGATGGATTTTTGTTACATGAGATTAAAAGTTTAGAAATTAGTGGGAACAAGTTGTCTGTGAAATGTGTTGGCGATTCTTATTCTGAGAAGTACTCTGTTCATACGCATGTTAAGGCGATAACTTATCAAGAGATGTCTATTGTTGAAGAAGATGGTAAGTTTGTAATTAAGTTCATTGTTGATATTTGATTTGGAAAAGAAATAAAGAAAAAAGGTTTATTCTCCCGGTTGTGCAATTAAAGAATCTGTTAAATAAGCAAGATTTCTAATTAATGTTTGATCTCTTCGATAACACCCATTTACTTTTCTGAATAAATCTCTATCATTATCAAATCTTTTTAGGTTTTTTTCGTTTTGTTGATACAAACGAGATAATTGTGCGCCTTCTTTAACAAAATGGTCAATGTTTGCTTGGGTATTTGTTGCTAAAATAACATTTAAATCTTGTCCGTCTCCAACTGAATCCAATTTGGCTCGATGAGCAATATCATTATATATCTCAAGTAGATTTGAACTATAAGGAATAATTCCTACTTGGAAATCTGGAGTAAATACTGGCCTTGTTGCAAATTCTCCTTCAAGATCTTCAAACTGTGAAAGATAAGTTACTGCCATTATTTTTTGGATTGAATCTGCTCCTTCAATAACTGTTGCCATAACATACCAATCTCTTAAATTGTGTTCTGGGTCTTTAGTATCTAAATCTATCCATTTTGGTTCTCTATTTGCCATGTTGTTTGGTGGTAGAGTGGGATATATAAATATTATTATGCTGGAGAATGGGGATGATTTGATTAAAGTAAATCGCTATCAATGTCTGAAGAAATCTCTTTGATTAATCTTTTTTCTAATTCAATTTTTCTTTTAGCAATTGTCTTTGAAACATTTAAATTTAGTAAGCCATCTTCTTCTACGCGATTGATTTCAGTTTGTAAATATTTTATTGTTTTTATTATTTGCCTACTAAATTTACTTCCGTACAAGAACGGTCTAATAAATCCGGCAAAACCACAATCAGCAATTAAGTCTGCATCTTGTAAAATTTGTAATTCAATTGATTTATTTTTAATTTCATCTCTGCGATTATCATGATTTTCAATTAGATAACAAACTTTTTCAATGAATTCTTCTGAATGGCCCATTTCAGTTAATATTTTCTTAGCTATAGGGACACCTAATTTAGGATGTCTTTTCCACTCTTTCATTGCATCATCAGTTTTACCAAGAGGAGTAAATACTTTGACTGGATCAGTTTTAGTTTTTCCAATATCATGAAGAATTGATGCTGTTAAAATAACTACTGTGGAAACTTCTTGTTCAAGTTCTGTTATGATCTCTTTACAAGTTTCATAAACTCTTAAAGAATAATAAGTTTCATCAAAAGGGCCATGATAGAAATGTTCAGTAGCTTCAAATAAATCTTTAACAAGATTATAAATTTCTTTATAGTTTGGATTTTTGTCAGTTAGGTTCATGTTACTTTTCCCTCTAATTGTTTAACAAATTTACACTTGCCGCATTTCATCCGGTAAATGTTATCTTCATCAGAATAGCTTGCGCTGATTTCAATTAGTTCTGCTTTATCATGTTTGCATCTTGGACAGATGTGATCATGTACTGCTAATGGATTTTCTCCCAAATTGACTTCTAGCCGTTTACCTTCTTCTTTGTTTTTGATAGAAATATCTTTACTCTCTTGAACTAGTTCTGGTTGTGAATGTCCGTTAGGGCAAGCCATCCATTTACCGTAAGGGGTTTTTTTTGGTACCAGTAATGAACCACAGGTTTTACAAAACATGGATGTTTGGTTTTTAGTGTTTTATATAATGGTTTTGGGAAATTTATATAAATGACAAGACATTCATTTGATTTAAAATGAGGATGATAAATTTATGTTGGATAATTTTAGTTTTTATTTTTATTGTTGGTTGTGCTGAGATTGATGATAAAGATATTGTTGACGATTCTGATGAAGGATACGATAATCTAGATTTAGATGATGATTTTTTTTCTGAATCTGATTCTGTTGATTCTAGTGGTAGTGATTCTACTAGCGATGATAGTGAAACTTCTGGTACTACTGATGATTGTGAAGCTGGTTGGAAATGTATAAGTAATAACAAAATGGTTTACTTAAATGATGATTGCAGTTTTGGAGAAAAGAAAGATTGTTTAACTCTTTGTGAGAATAATACTTGCCGACCAGCAAAAGTTTGTGATGTTGGATTCAAGTGCATCAATGATGAAATGTTTGGTTATCAAAAAGAAGATTGTAGTTGGATCAAGAAGAAAGAATGTGAAGCTGGTTGTGAAAAAGGAGATTGTGTGGAAGTAGATCCAAATGCTACTGTTGAAGAAGATGTTGAAGAAACTGTTGATGAGGAAGAAGAATCAACTCCTGTTGTGAATTTTGAGCAGCTTAATATTGGTGAAGAGATTACTCTTGAAGATATGCCAGTGAGTCTTTACATCATTGAATCAGGTCGAGTTAAGATTACTATTGACGGAAAGAATAGTAATTGGTTAGCGGAAGGTGAATCTTTTGCCAGAAGTGGTTTGACAATTACTGTTGAAGAAATTTTGTTTCAAGAATATGGGATTAAAGCGATTAGTTATAGTGTAGGATAGGGAAAAAGTTATAAATGAAAAGATATTAGTTAAGTCAGGTTAATTTAATTTAATTTAATTTAATTTAATTTAATCTTAAAAGAAGGTGATGTAAAAATGAATAAAAATGTTTTAATTCTGTTAAGTGTGCTTGTTATAGCGTTGTTTATTATTGGTTGTGGAAGTGAAGAAGTATTAGAAGCGGATGAAGATTTGACTGAAGAAGATATTGCTTTGTTATCTGAAGAACCTGAAGATGATGGTGCAATAGCTGGTCAAGCAGTAGGCGTACCTACTACAGTAGAAATGGGTAATTTAGTTAATGGTAAACTTGAAATTATGATTTCTCCTGGTTCAAAAGGAGTTTATAAAAGAATGTGGTTGTATTTTAATAATAAATATACTGCTTATGTTAACCTTTGTGATGCTACATTTTGTTTTGATTCTGTTAGTTTGGATCTTGCACCTGGAGATTTTATTAAATCTAAAGTTACGGAATTTGTTCCAGGAACTTATAAAATTAAACTTTATCCTAAAGATACTGGTCGTCCAAAAATGAAGTTTTTTGGTCCTTTTGATGTGGTTGAAGGTGCTTCTGCTCCTTTTGAAGTTGAAGAAGTTGAAACTTGTGTTCCTAGCGAATCTCATGTTTGTTTCCAAGAAGGTAGTGCTTGGTACTATAAAAATAAAACAATAAATGTTACTTGTGGTATAACAATTGAACAACCTGGTCAATGGTGTGGTTATGGGAACAATGTTTGTTTGGATGACGTAGGTTGTTGTAAATTTGAACAAGTTTCTACAAGTTGTTTAAATGCTTGGGAGTTAGTTAATCTTACTAAAAGTAGTTGTACTGGGGCTAAAATTCCTAATCAGATTGAATGTGATGAATTAGGTGCTAACAAAATTTGTTATGACAAGAATGTAGAAGCTAATTGTTATACATGTGGACAAAAGATTTGTGAGTTGACAGAAGACAGTTATTATGGAGAAAAAGGAGATTTTTATGCGGTTGGTGGTTCTTGTTGGGGTTCAATGATTGATACAGGAGAAATAGTTAACGGATCCGCTTGTCCAGGATACATTGAATAAAACTTTTTTTCTTTCTTTTTCTTTTTCTTTTTTTTAAAGTTAAATTTTGTTATCCAAGGGCAAAGCGGCCGGGACTTATTATGCGACCTATTTGATTATTTTTTAATTAGTGTCGCATGTCCCTATTGCCGGCGTTGCTCTTGCAAACATAGTAACATATATAAACAATAATATATTCTTTAGAAGTAATGAGAGGTTCGACTAAGCTGTTTACTATCTTTGGAATAGATATAGAATTACATTTCACATGGTGGTTTGTGTTTATTTTATTGTCTTGGAGTCTTTCTGCAACTTTCTTTCCACACTATTTTCCTGAACAAACGAAAGAAATGTATTGGATGATGGGGATTACTGCTTCATTGTTATTATTTGTTTCAGTTTTATTGCATGAGTTATCACATTCATTAGTTGCCCAAGCAAAAAAGATTAAAGTAAAATCAATTACTTTATTTTTCTTTGGCGGTGTAGCAGGAATAACTAAAGAAGAGATGAAACCCAGCACAGAGTTACAAATGGCACTTGCCGGTCCGTTTTTCTCTATATTTTTAGGGGTAGTGTTTTTCTTAATTAACAGATTGAATGTTAATTTCTTTTTGACTGCAATATCATTTTATTTGTATCAACTTAATTTCATTCTAGCAATCTTTAATATGATTCCCGGTTATCCATTAGATGGTGGAAGGGCATTCAGAGCAATATTGTATTGGTATTACAAAGATTTAAAGAAAGCTACTCGAATTGCTGTTGCGGGTGGAAAATTATTTGCTTCATTTTTAATAATCTTGGGAGTATTTGCTTTGATCTCTGGAACGGGAGCAGGTTTATGGTTTATATTTTTAGGTGGATTCTTATATTTTATTGCTAACGCTAGTTATGAACAAGTTGTTTTGAAAGATGTTTTAGAAGATATTAAAGTTAAAGAACTGATGCAAAAGAAATTTGTTTCCTTAAGTCCGGAAATGGAATTTTCTAAATTTATTAGAAAGTATGTTAATAATGATGAAGATGTTTTTGTAGTTAAAGGAAAAAGTTTTACTGGTTTATTAGATCTAGAAAGAGTTGGGCGTTTACCTGACAAGATGCGAGATGTGGTTAAATTGAAACAGATTTCGATGCCTTTACATCAAATTAAAAGTTTGAAAATGGATGATGATGCTTATGTTGCGTTCAGAAAATTTGCTGAGAATAGATTAAATGTTATTCCGGTTGTTGAGAAAGGTAAGTTGTTGGGATTAGTTTCTCGAAAGAAAATTATGCATCGATTAGTTTGGGAAATGAAATTCGGTAAGTTGGACGGAATGAGAAGTAAGATTAAAAGAAAAAGAAAATAATTATAAATGATTAGAATATGGTAATTAGTATTAATTATAATTTAATTAAAAATTTAATTAAAAAAATAGGTGATGTAAAATGAAAAAAATTATTTTTGTGAGTTTGATTGTGTTTAGTTTGTTGTTAAGTAGTGTTGTTTTGGCAGAAGAAACTGTTGCAGAAGAAACTTGTATTGGTTTTTGGGGAAAAGTAGGATGTATTCTGTTTGGTGATCCGGCATTAAAAGAACAAGCAGCTTTAGCAACTGGTCAAGGGATAAGAGGGTTGCCTGAATGTACTGATAGTGATGGTGGGGAGAATCCAGGTGAAAAAGGAACTACTGAAGGATTTGATACTCATTCTGAAGAAATGGGTAAAGAAACTGATGAGTGTGCTTCTGAAGATTATGTTAATGAATGGAGTTGTGATGGTGTAAATCTTGTTGGAGATCAAATTAAATGTCCGGACGGAACTGTTTGTGATGATGGTGCTTGTGAAAAAGAAGAGGAAGAAGAACCTGTAACTTGTGAAGATCCTGACAAAGGTTATACTGGCGATTCTTTATTGAAACAAACAACTGTAAGAATGACTGATGGTAATACTGAAACTGATTCTTGTAGTGGTGGTCTGAAAGTTAAAGAATATTATTGTGAGGATCGTTCCATTGGAAGTTCTGTTGAAGATTGTCCTTCAAAAACTAGATGTGATAAGGGTGCTTGTGTGACTGGTAGTACGCCCGAAGCTGAACCTGAAGCTGAACCAGTAGTTGTTCCAGCTACTCAAGATGAAGAAACTCAATTTGGTGGTAAATGTTCTGATACTGATGGTGGTAATAAACCTCTGAAAAAAGGCACTGTTTATCCATACAAAGGTTATGACAATATCAAGAAAAGTGATCGTTGTAAGAATAACGTTATTTTGGAAGAAAGATATTGTGGTGGGATTTATTCTAAAGGAAATAGTTTTACTTTAGATGGTGTTCAGTTTCAGTACAAAGGTGCAGATAATGTAGATGAAGAGAATCCGGAAGTTAGGATTAGAAATGTTGACAATGGTGATCTATACGAGTTGACTTATAAAACTAAAGGCAAATCTGCAATTTTCGAATTAGAATTGGGTGACCACGAATACTTGTTTTATAGTAAATCGTTTAATACAGAAGATAATTTTGACATCATGATTGTTGGTGACATTGTTGATTGTGGTGCAAGGGATCAATTCTGTGACGAAGGCGTTTGTGCTGATTTATCTGAAAGTGAAATTAAATGTTACGATAGTGATGGTGGTAAAGAATATTTTGTCAAAGGTACTGTTAAGAATGATTATCAGGACACACAAAATGAAGATTACTGTTTAAATGAACTTGATGAAAAAGTAGATAGGGGCCCAAAGATGAAAGAATACTATTGTGAGGGTACTGACACTTTTGAACAAGATATCAGATGTAAAAGTGGTTGTGATCTTGGCGCTTGTATCACTGATGGTACTGAAGAAGAGGAAGAAGAGTCTGAAGTTGTTGAATGTGATGGTTGTCTTATTGAAGATAGATGTTTCTCTTTAGGAGCTATAGAAGAAATTTCAGAAGTTGACAGTTATTGTGATGCAGAAGGAAGATGGGCTCAACAATTTACTACGACTGCTGCTTGCGAGTTTAATTACGAATGTGCAAGCAATGAGTGTGTTGAGAGAGTTTGTGTTGTAGAAGAGGCTGAACAGGAACAAAGTAATTATGACAAACTACTTTTACTTTGGAGAAGGTGGTTCGGTTAATTTTTTTTCTTTTCTTTTCTTTTTAGTAACCTTTATTAATGATTAAATTATTCTTAATTAAATTAAATTAAATTAAATTAAATTAAATTAAAAATGATACTTAAAAATTTGTAAAATAAATTTTTGGTATCTCTTGAAAAATCAAGAGAGGTAGATGTAAAATGAAAAAAATAATTATGTTATTAAGTGTGCTTGTTATTGCAATGTTTATTGTTGGTTGTGTTGAAGAAGTTTCTGATGAAGAACTTAATGCAGAACTGGAAGAACTTTCTGATGAAGAGTTTGTTGATGTTGTTTCTGAAGAGGAACCTGGTGCTTTAGTTGGGAATGCTCGTGCTAGACCAATTAGTAAAACAAGATCAAAAGCTAATAAATTAACTTGGACTTGTACGGATGATGGAAATGAAGTAACATATGCATCTTCCTCTGGATATAAGAAAATTATGGATAAAAATAAATGTTTAGGGGCAAATGACCTTTATGAAATTTATTGTGATGGAAATAAAATGAAATGGGATAAAGTTTCTGTTTGTGAGAATGGTTGTGAAGATGGTGCTTGTGTTCAGGAAGAAACCATAGAAGTTGCACCTGAAGAAGATTCTTGGTTAATTGATACTAACGCTAAAGATTATGAAATGGCTAATAATCATAAACCAGATTACGCAAATGGAAAAGGTATTGAAGGAGAGACTATTAAAGATATTGCTTATTTTTTGGGTGATGAAGAACTTCCTAGTTTATTATCAAATGGAAAAATTGTTGTGGGTGGAGATGATTATAAAACTCAACAGTTTATGTTTTTAGGTTCCGATAGCAATCAAAATGGAATTGTGAAATATACTGAAGATGATAATGATGAAACTGGTATTTACTTTTTCTTTCAGTCTGGACAATCAATGGCTAGGTATCGTTTAGAATTTCAACAATCTCCTGGAAGTGCTATTGTCAACAATCAATTAGTTGATTTTAAGAATTTAAAGATTGTGATGTTGGGTAAAGAATATACTATTCTTGAGGCAACAAAATTTGCTGGAACCAACAGTCTCCAATTAACTTTAGAAGCTGAAGGTCAATTATTTGTTTTAAAAGATAACGATATTACTAATGAAGTAAGTACTCATGAGTTAGAAGTTGGTGATGAAATGATTGGTGGTGCAGAAGTGATGCTTGTTGGTGTTGACAATGGTAATAGTATTGAATTAAATTATATTGAAATTAATATGGTTGCTGAAGATAGTTATTTTGTTGGAACTGATAAATTGTTGACTGATGCTATTAAAGATCAGGGTGAAGAACCGGAAGTTTTGTTTGGAGGTAATTGGAATTTTGCTTTTGCAGGATTTAATAAACCGGAAGACCATGATGTCATATTAAATCCAATTACAGATATGAGATATAACTTAAACTGGTTTGATAGTGACAATAATCTTGTTTTAATGCCTTTAGCTTATGCGAAATCTCAAAATGTTGTAGTGATGGGAGAAGAAGCTAATGAAAATGCTTTAGTTATTGCAGAAGACGTAACTATTAGAAAAAATGATTACTTTGTTTTGACTGGGGGTACTGCTGTTGATGGTTCTGCTAAATCTTATCTTTTGCAGTATAAAGGTGCTGATCAGACTTCTAGTTCAAATCCAGAAATAAGATTTAAAAACATGGGTTCAGGTGAATCCTTAGATTATTCCATCAATGATGGGGTTATTTCTAATCTTAAGTTTGGTGGTTTTACTTTTGTTGTTGAAGGTAGTTCTGACATGAATCAAAAAGATTTTAATATTTCTGTAGATCTTAATGGTAATGGAGTCATTACAAATGATCAAGTGTTAATAGTTGATAGTTATGGAGCACAGATTGCTTTTGGTGAATATTTATCAACAGAACCTTCTGCAGAACTAAGTTCTATTGAGTTGTTAATCACAACACCCAACGCAGATGATTATGACAATCAAGTGCCAACGGATATTACTTTGGAGATTACTCCAACAAATGGCCCAGAAGTTAGGACAATATATGGTGGTTTATCTCTTTTAACTCCCGAAGATGAAGTTGGAACTAGTTATGGGTATACTTCAATGGGTGCGGAGATTAAGTTTGAAGAACCTTCTGGAAAACCGGATATTTTTAAGATGAATTATCCAAAAGAACAGAGGTTGCCACGGGTGTATATTATTGGTGATGTGACTGCAGTACAGGAATAATTTTTTTTCTTTTTTTTCTTTTTTTTACATTATTTTTATAAAGCAACCAGATAATTCTATACAACATGAAACAACAAATCATCTTAAAGCTGAAAGAACTGACTAAACACAAGCACATCGAGATAGTTCTCAAAGGAGATAAAGCGATCTGGTCTGCGTTACATTTAGTGAAAAAGAAACTTTTGATTCCAGAAGAAGGTGGTTGGATGAGTTACGAGAAATATCCAGGAAAACTTGGGATTGATTCTGAGAAAGTAAATTGTGTTGACGCTGTTATTGATTTAGAAGATTTGAAACAAAAAGTGAAAGATGCAGATGTTTTCTTATATCAAAATCCTGGCGGGTATCACGCTGAACAGCCGATGAAAGAAATTTATCAAATTTGTCAAGAGAATGATTGTTTAGTTATCTTAGACGTTTCTGGAGCGATGGGGACAGAATTATGTGACGGGGATTACGCAGACGTAATGTTAAGTTCGTTCGGCAGATGGAAATTAATTGATGCTAAAGCCGGTGGTTTTATCAGTTGTAAAGATGAAACTGTTTTTAATGAGATCAAAGATACTTTTGAAGTTCTTGATGATGATGAAAAGTTAGCAAATATCAATGAAAAAATTGATGATTTACCGAACAGGATCAAGTTTCTTACAGAAGCAAGAAACAAAGTTCTTAATGATTTGAAAGATTATAATGTTGTTAACAAAGATCATTTAGGTTTTGTTGTGATTGTTTCTTTTAATGACGATTCTGAGAAAGAAAAGATAACAACTTATTGTAATCAAAACAACTTAGAATATACTGAATGTCCACGATACATTCGGATTAATAAAAAAGCAATCTCAATTGAAATAAAAAGAATTTCTACCAAATAAGACCTACTCCTCCTGCAAAACCAAATTCTTTATTCTGATCAAATTTTGTTTGAAAGTAAGTGTTTACTCTCCAGAGATCTATTGAAATCATTCCGGATAAATAAAAATTATTGTCTATATCAATCCCTAAAATAGGTCCATCTAAATCATGAGTTTCATCCATTGCTTCAATATCATAAGTATAAGTATCAGCTTCAATTTGAATTTCTGTTCCTAAACCTAATCTTGTTTCTAAGTTGAACCATTTTTTTTTAATACCCCAAGGCATATAATGAATTTCTGGACTAATATGAACTTGATTATGGCGAACTTTTCCTTCATAAGCAACTTCTCCTACAAAAGGAATTTCTTCAGTGCCTGGATCAATGTCTCTTTCTTCAGCATTGAGAACTTGGACACCCATCCCATAACGGATATTATCTTTTTCAGATTCTGTTTTAATCCCTTGATAAGTATGTTTATTTCGGTACATGAATTCAAAACCGGTTCTGTTGGTGGTTGTACAACTAGCTAAAGAAAGTAGTGCTATTAGGGAAACAAGAGATTTCTTCATATGGTTTATTTTGGGTATAGATTGTATATAAACTTGTCTGTTAAAATGGAAAAGTTTATTATATGTAAATAATTTAATGATTTAATAACTCATGAGGTAATAATAAAATGGCACTAACAATACCGGAATCAATGGAAGAATGTTTATATTTTACAAATAGAAGTCTTGGTGAGAATGGAAATCTTTTAGCTTGGGTATATCGTAAAGAATGTCCAAAATGTAAGAAAGATAAAATGGGTAAACCAGTGAATCCTAAGACTGGAAGAGCAAAACCTCGTTCTTTGGAATATGTTTGTCCTGGATGTGGTCATACTGAAGAAAAAGCAGAGCATGAAGCAACTTTAATGTTAGAAGCACAATATACTTGCCCTGAATGTGGTAAAGATGGTGAAGGAAGTACTCCATATGTGCGAAAGACATTCAAAGGTGTTAAAGCATTTGTTATCGAGTGTGAACATTGTGGCGAAAAGATTCCTATTACTAAGAAACTTAAAGCTATCAAAAAGAAAAAGTAACTTTTTGGGAGCTTCCAGAAAATTAAAATTTTCTGATAGCAATTAAGAAGAAGAAAAAGTAACTTCCACAAAAAACAAATTTTGAATTTTTTCTTTAATTTCTTTTTTCAATTTTTCTAAATCAATTTTTCCTAATTTGTTTTTCAAATCTTCCAATTCTTTTTCAATTTTTTCAATAGAGTTTTTAGAACTATTAACTTCTTTCTTTTTATTCTCAATCTTTTCGGTTATTTCGTTTCGATTGATTTCATTAATTAATGTATTTTTCTCTTCTTCCAATTTTTTGTTTGTAGAGAATAGTTCATCTAAAAAATTTGTTTCGCTTTTAGCAATTAATTCTAAAAAATTATTTTTCTGTTTTTCTTCAAAATTTAACGAATCTAAATTTCTTTTAAGTCCCTGCAAAACTTCTTTAATTTCCATTTCTTCGTCGTTAAAAAATGCTTTAGTAGAATTTTCTAAATACTTTTTAATTAACTTATCATCTAATGCGGCCCGTTCATATTTTCTTAAGGGTTTGTTTAATTTTGAGAAAAAAGAGAAGGCTACATTTCCATTTTCTTTAATCTCTTTCTCTTTATTTTCTTTTTTAGTTTTTAATTCTAAGAAAACTTTATACTCTGAACTTTTCTTTAATTGTTCTAACTCTTTTTCTTTATTATCTGTTTCGTTTCTTTTGTTTTTTAATGGGGTTTCTTTTTCTTTTATCTCTTCTTCAAAATTTTCTTTCTTCTTTTTATCTTCATTAAATTGTTTTATTTTCTGGCCTATCTCACTCAGTTCATTTAGTTTCTTATCAAATTCTTTTTTATTGAAATTTTTGATTAGTAAATTCAATTCTCCCATTGGTTTAAAGACTTCTTCTACCTCTTTAAAGAATAAATGTTGAGACGCTTGATAACTTTTAGCTGTTCTCTTTGCCAATTCATCAATAGTTTCATCTAGATTCTGATTAAAGTTGAGAATAGTTTGATAATCATTCAAAGTGGAAAAGAATTCTTTTTGAATTACAGTAAGATTTTCTATAAATCGTTCAATCTCTCGGCTATAATTGTCTCGGTGACCTTTAACAATATTTCTTACTCGGTCATCAACACCTTTATGTTCTTTCTCATTGATTTCTGCTTCCTGTAATCCTATGATTTTTTTAGTTAAGCGTTCTTTGATTTCATTGATTTGTTTGAAATATTCTTGAAAGTAATCGTTATAATCTAGTTCAGATACTTTTTTATCAAACCAATCGTCTAGTCGTTCCAGAAATATTTCTATCTGTTCAGGTTCTTTACCAGAGAAAATTTTTTTGATGTTTTTTATGAATTTAAGCATAAAATCTTTTTATTTTACGTTTTATTTAAATTTAACGGAATATCTTTTTAAATGATGACTATTATTGTAAAATGTAATGAAAATTAAAAGTTTTTGTGATGAATATACTCATGGGAAAGTTTACTTTAAAGATATCATTGATGAAGTTGAAGAATTCTTTGAAGAGTTGGTAAAATTTGATAGAGAAGGGATGAAAGATGAATTTGCAGACGTCATTTCTTTTTCTCAGATGTGGTTATGGAACCAATTTAAGATTAATGGTAAGTTATGGGGATTGGGGTTGAGGTCTTTTAATAAGTTTATTTCTAGAAGAAAAGTTTGGGAAAAAATTTATGTTCATGTAGGGATTAAAGAAAGATGTACTTATTGTCGAAATTACATGCGTAAACATAAAGTTGTTAAACATTTATCTAAGTTTAATATTAATGAGAAAAAAGCATTGGAAGCTTATGAATTTATCGTTTTGAAACAATAACCTTTAAATAAACAAATATACCTTCTTAATCGAAAATGGTTAAAGAGAAGGTTAATGCGAAGATTGCGAAAGCTAATGGAAAAGTAAGCAAGAAAAGTAGTGTGAAATCTAATTTGAAATCTAATGAAAAAGTTATTGTAACTGCAGCTTTACCTTACGCTAACGGAAGTATCCATATTGGCCATTTATTAGAATATGTTCAAGCTGATGTTTATACTCGTTTTTTGAAAAGTATAGGGAAAGATGCATTATTTGTTTGCGCTTCAGACATGCATGGCACTCCGATTGAGATGAATGCTAAGAAAGCAGGAATTGACCCTAAAAAGTTTGCTGCTAAGTTTATGAAAGAACATCAAGAAGATTTTGCTTCTTATTTAATTGAATTTGACAATTATTATCATACGGACTCGAAGGAAAATAAAGAATTAGTTGAATATTTTTATTCTGAATTAAAAAAGAAAGATTTGATTTATACTAAAAAGATGAACGTTATTTTTTGTAAAAGTTGTAAACGTTCTCTTCCTGATAGATTCGTTAAAGGAACATGTCCACATTGCACAACTGCTGATCAATACGGAGACATTTGTGAGAGTTGCGGGATCACTTTGAAAGGAACAGATTTAGTTAATCCCAAATGTTCTTTGTGCGGAGAAAGTCCTACACAAAAAGAAAGTGAGCATTACTTTTTCAAGTTGAAAAGTTTTTCAAAAAGTTTAGAGAAATGGTTTAACACTAAAGAATCTCTTGTCCAACCAGAAATGAAAAATTGGCTTAACAATTGGATCAAGAAGGGGTTAGATGATTGGTGTATTAGTCGTGATGAACCCTATTATGGTTTTGAGATTCCTGACAGCGTGAAAGAAACTGGCGAGAAAAAATATTTTTATGTTTGGTTAGATGCGCCTATAGGGTATATATCTTCTACAAAAAATTTAGTGAAAGGAAAATGGAAAGATTATTGGTATAAAGGACACATTCAACATTTTATTGGTAAAGATATTGCTTATTTTCATTTATTATTTTGGCCAGCGATTTTAATGGCGGTTGATATTCCTCTTCCAAAATTAACAGTGCATGGTTGGGTTACTGTTAATGGTAAAAAGATGTCGAAAAGTCGTGGAACATTCTTTACTGCAAAAGATTTTTTGCAAGATTATTCTGCTGAATCTTTACGTTTTTATTATATGCACGGCTTAGATAAAAAAATTGTTGATCTTGATTTAAATCTTGATGATTTTAAAGCGGTAACCAATAATGTGTTAATGGGCAATTTAGGAAATTTTTGTTATCGGACGTTAATTTTTGCAGAAAAGAATTATGGTAAGATTGACGGTGTTGCTGACGGTAAAGATGAGAAAGTTTTTGTAAAGAAAATTGAAAAATTATTTTTTGATATTGAAAAATATTATTTGAAACAAGACTTTAAAGCTGTGATTAAGAATATTTTAATTATTTCCGATTTAGGGAATGCTTATTTTCAAAAATCTGAAGTGTGGAAAGATAAAGATTCTGTTGAGAGTAAAAAGAAAGTAGGTTTTTGTGTGAATTTGGCACGGAATTTGTCGATATTGATTGCTCCTGTATTACCTGAATTTTCTGAAAAAGTTTGGAAATCTTTGGGTTTGAAAAAGTTGCTTTGGGGTGATCTTGGGTTTGATTGGAAAGGTAAATTGAAGAAAGTTGAGAAACTGGTTGAAAAAATCGAAGTTGTTGATAAAACTGAAGAGAAATTTCCGTTACAGATGGTTGTAGGAGAAATTAAAGAAGTTGAAAATCATCCTAATGCTGATTCACTTTATTTGATGAAAGTTGATTTTGGGAAAAAGATTGGTTCGCGGCAGGTTGTTGCTGGTTTGAAAAAATGGTTTAACATTACAGAATTAATTTCTAAGAAAGCGGTCTTTTGTGTGAACATGAAACCAGCCAAGTTACGTGGTGAACTTTCGGAGGGAATGATTTTTGCTGCTGACGACCATGAAAATGTATCTATTTTACATGCTAAAAAAACTAAAGTTGGTGCTGTGGTTAATTTTTCTGGTTTAGAGAATTCTGAAAAAGAAGTTACTTTTGACGATTTTTTGAAAATTAAGATGTTAGTTAAAAATGATAACATTTACTTTGGAGATAAGAAATTATCTTCGAAAGTTGAAGATATTGTAGTTACTGGTGTTAAAGAAGGTTCTCGAGTACATTGAGTTTGTGCTATTTTTAAGTTAAACGTCGTGGTTCTAAAATAACAACCTTTATAAGTAATAAATAATTACTATAAGTATTAAATATGGCTGTAAAAAGTGGTGATGTTAATAGTAGATTTTCTAGAGGCGTATCTAGTCGAGCATCTAATTCTTGGTTTAAAGGAAAATCAGCACAAATAACTGTCTTTATCATCATTGGAATTGTTATTCTTTTTACTTTTGCAGGAATAATGTATTTCACTAAAACTATTACTAAAAAAGAAATTCTTACTGCTGCAGATCCGAGTTTAGCTGATGTACCTACTGCATTTAAACCATTAACTACTTATACTGAAAGTTGTATCAATTCCGTTGCTAAAAAAGGGTTGTTGATTCTTGGTGAACAGGGTGGATACATTTATCCTGACACAGTTGGAAAATATTCCGTTACTAATCCGACTGAAGCTGATGGAATCAATTTAGAACCTTTAAAAGTTCCATATTGGCATTACAATGTGGAAAGTAATTCTAAGAAAAATATTGTTTATTCTTCATTGAAACCGGAATTGTTTGCTGATGATGATCCAGAGATGAGTATTGAATCACAATTATCTCGTTATGTTGAAGAAAGGCTTGATGGATGTTTAGAAGATTATTCGCCATTTGTTGGACAGGGTTTTACTATTGAGATAGTTAATAAAGATGCGAAAGAAGTTGATGTTAACATTGGTGATGAGTCGATTGGTTTCTTATTAGAAATGGAAGTTAAAGCTAAAATTGGTGAAACTGAAACTTCTATCAACAAATTTTATGTTAGGGTGCCATTAGCTTTGAAATACTATTATGATACCGCAAGTAACATTGCTGAAGCTCAACAGGAAAATAGTATTCTGGAAAGGCAAGGTCTTGAATTGATATCCATTTATTCTCGTAAAGATCCAGAATATTTGCCGCCAATATCAGATGTTGATTATAAATTATTTTCTGCGTACAGTTGGAATGAGAACACAGTTAAACAAAATTTTAAAGATTTATTAGTTTCTTACGTTCCATTAATTAGGTTTTTAGGTAGTGGCAATTTTTATTATCATCAATTTCCGGAAGGAAACAGACTTGCACAAAAAATTATTGATAATTCTGTTATTCCTTTATTAGGAGCTGAAAGTTTACAAATTAGTTTTGATTATTTTGCTTGGGAACCATACTTTAAAGTTAATAGTGATGATTCTGGAAAAATTGAACCTGAATCTCTTTTTATTAATTATGGAGTTTTAAATTATGGCCAGCAAAGGTACGAAACTCATTATGATGCAAGTTATCCAGTTTTAGTTACCATCAAAGATGAGTACGCATTTAATGGTCAGGGATATAACTTTATTTTTGCTTTAGAAACTAACATTCGAAACAATCGGCCAGCGGTTCCTGGAGAAATATTAGAACCATATCCAAAGAAAGTAGCTTCATTATCATGTGCAGAAGAACATAAAACTACAGGAGTAATAAAAACTGCAGTAATAGATAGTTTTAGTAAAGAACCAGTAGAATTAGTAAAAATTGGGTTTACTATTCCTGAACAAGGTGAATGTGAAATTGGAATTACTGATGACTCTGGAGTTGTTGAAGAGAAGTATCCTGCTACTTATGGTGGTGTTGTAAATTTTATTAATGCAGAATATCTTGTTGGATATTATCCAATGAATACTTACGGCATTGAAGAGGATCAATCAGCAATTATTGGGTTTGCCACAGCTAATGTTGTTGGAAAAGTTATTGAGTTAAATAAAAAGAAAGATATTAAAGTTAACATCATGAAAAAAGAATTTAAAAAATGTATTACTCCACTTATTTGTGATCAGTATGATTTATTGGTGTACAAAGATATTTCTTGTGAAAAAGCTAAAAAAACTTGTTTCTTTAATGATGGAAATAATTTATTTCAGGGTGAGAATGATGCAGTTATATATTTAGAAGCTGATGGTAGTTTGAGCAAGTTTAATGATTATACTTTTATTGATAGTGCTAAAGAACTGTCTGAAAATGAAGAGGGAATGCTGACTTTCGAAAGAATAAGTGGATTCAATTCAGATTTTATTGAAGAAGATTTTTTTACGTCTGTTTCAGTTAAAGGTAATGAAGAAGTTGAAATTGAATTGGTTCCAGGAATTTACAAAGTTTCTGGATTTTTAACATTAAATCAAGAAGTTATTATTCCAGCAGATAAACGTTGTTTTAGTTATGATATCTTAACTAGGGAAGAGGAAGAATGTATTGACATTGATGAACAAGTAATGGACAAGTTTATTGAAGGTAATTTAAATTGGGAAGTTCCTGAAACTTATTTAGAAATTACTGCTGATGATCTTTACACTGCAAATTTAATTACTTTTTACATGCCTGCACAGGACATTTTATCTGTTCCTGAAACTTTTAAGGTAAGTGGCGGGAAAACAGTTTCCGGAAGGATATTAGAAGATTTACGTGTACCGGGACTAATTGCAAATGTTTCATCGGTATTACCTGAGATTAGAGAAGCATTAGAACCAGTATACAGTTTGATTAAGTCAGAGAGTTAAAAAAATGAAAAAAATGAATGGAGAAAGAGCTTGGAGTTTCGCTGGAATATTAGTAATCATGTTAGTGATTAGTATGCCATTTTATTCAGCCAATGTTATGGCCGTTAATGTTCAGATTACAAAAAATCAGGGTGAGAAAGGATTATGGGGTTTCTTAGATGCTGACAATGATGTTTGGACAGTTGAAGCAGTGATTGCTGACGTTCCGGAAGGTTCGGTTGATCCTGCAAATGTTAAAATTAAAATTGGTGGTAACGAAGCTGAATTTAAAACTTGTACCGATGGAACATTAGGTGTAACTTGTGAATATATTAGTCCGTTATCTGACGGGATTAAAGAAGCTGAACATACATTCCAAGTTGTTTATGAAGCTGTTGACGCTCTTGGTTATCAGATTGTACCTGCACCATCAAATGGTGATGTTATTCGTGCAGATGGTTCTCCTCCAAAAATTACGGGAATAAAAATTGAACAAAATACTGGTGATGGTTCAGTTGATATATATTTTTTAGTTAAAGATAAGATTAAAGCTGATGCTCCAGCAGTTGGCATTAAAACTATTGAAATTATTGATGCTGATACTGGTAATGTATTGCAAGCATTTGGTGAATTTGAATTAGGTCAGATTTCGTTTAAATATGCTGATGATAGTGGGTTTGGGAACAAATTTCAAGGAACATTTACTGGAGAAGGTCTAAAAAGAATAAAAGTTCGAGCAGAAGATCATCTTGGTCATGTAACTACTAGTCCAGTAATTAGTTTTGATGCTGATTTTGTCAAACCTGAAATTAAAGATGATTTAGAATTGGTAAGTTTTGGCAAGTTTGTTGGTGAATTTATTGGTGAGACAGATATTAGTGTTAGTGTGGTTGAAACTAACGGTTTTGAAGTTATTGCTTTCTCTGATCAAGCAGCGTTAAATGGTGCAGTTGCTGATTGTGATCCTGACGACGAAGTTGATGATTTATCGTTATGCACTTGGAAAAATGTTGAAGTTAATCCAGAAAGTTCTGTTGCTATAAAAATAGTTGCTGCTGACGAGTATGGTAATCTTGTTGAGAGAACTTTAACTAAAAGTTTAACCAAAGATATTAATCCACCAAAGATAGAATTCTTTGGTAGTGAGAGAACTTTTGAAGAACAGAGTTATATTAGTAGTGGTGAGCAAAGAATTATTTTAGATGTTCGAGAATCTGAATCAGGTATTACTGAGAAGGGAATTAGAGCAAATTTAGGAAGTTTAGGTTTAGGTAGTTCTGTTGCTCCTACTGAATGTGAAGAAACTAATGCTGGTTTGGCGTGTTATTGGGAAACTTCTTATGGTTTTAGTTCTGCGGGTGTTGCCCAAATTAATTTAGAAACGTTTGAAGATAATGTTGGTAATAAAGGTGAAGCACCAACGGTAGATTTAATTGTTGACACTTCCGGACCGAAAATTAGCGAGTTAGCAATATACGGTGTTTCTGATATTGGGGATAAAAATTATTTTCAAAGTAATGATCTTATTAAAGTAGTAATGACTGTGAGTGAAGTTTCTGGATTAGTAATGTTATTAGATTTAGATGGTGTTGTTAATGATGCAGAGACTAATCATTTAGAAGATATATATTCTAGAGGTTTAGGTGATGGTTGGGTAGCATTTACTGAAGATAAATGTGCTCGTGATGAGGGTAAATGGGTTTGCGAGTTTTTAACTGAAAAAGTTAAAAGTGGCCCTTCAACTGTTAAATTGAGAATGAAAGTTCAGGACACTGCCGGTAATGATGCCTCATTTTGGCCTCCTGAAGTTGAGAACGCTAATCGGATTAATTCTGGTAGTGATGAGGCAATTATAGAATTTGATTTATTAGGTTCAAGTTCTGAACCAGATCCAAATTATTGGGAAGTTAAAGGTCGAGCAAAAAGTTTGCTTAGTTTTGTTGATTTAGATGCAGCAAGGATAACTAACAGTAAAGCACCGTTCAAAGTGTCTTTTGAACCTAACGATTTCAATGTTTATATGTTAAGTGCGGAATTGGTTGATTGTACACCTAGAGAAGTAACTTTAGCTACTGTTGGTGAAAATGATATTGTTGTTTCTGCTGCTGATGCTCCTACATTAAGAAGGTCTTTAATGTACGGCGGAAATTTTATTGATGGGGAAAGTGATCCCATGGTGAATATTATTTTAGAGTTTGATCCGATTGAAGCTTATACTCAATTTGGTGTTTCTGATGAAAACGATTTTGAAGAAGCGCTTGCCGAATATTCATGTCAAGCGAAAATATTTTCACGGATTGGTACTGATGCCTTACAAGTGGCGGAATTACAGGAAGTTATTATTCCAGTAAGTTTTTCTTTTAGTAAACTTGGTGCGGTTGATGAGAATTTAAAACAGAAAATTAAAGATATTAAAGATTCAGATTTTATGAAGTTTGCAGATGCTTTGTCTTGGGCGGATGTTGGTTTTAAATGGTTAAGTTGGGGTCTTAATGCTTTACAGACGATTGTTAGTATTAACCAGTTTATTGATTTGTTTGGTGATGGTCTTGCACAAAGTGCTGCTGCTGCTGAATCTACGGGTTGGGCTTCATCAGCAGGTTTAGCTTTAAGAGGTAGTTGTATGGCTTTACAGAGCGGAGAAACTGCAAGTTGGAAATTTGTTAAATGGATACAAGTACCTGCACAAATTTTGAATTGTAATCCATCACCGATTCCAGCTAATAAAGGTGGAGTTATTGGTGCTTATGGTAAATGGCAGAGAACAGTGTTAACAAATTATAATCTTTGGACCCTCAGAGGTGCTTCAGGGGTACCCGCAGATTCATTATATGAAAATATTTATCTTTCTGGATTAGGATTATGTTTACCCGGGATATTATTTAACATTAACAAAGCAAGGGAAATTCATTGTCGGAAAATAATTTGTTATGGAAGAGAAGTTCCGGCAGGAATTGCAACAATGGAAGCTTGTGATCAACTATATGATTTACAAATGTGTGAGTTTTGGGCAGGGCCCGCGGTCGCTTTAATTCCTTTTGTAGATGTAGCTTCACAAATTGGAAAGGCGGTTAAGTCTGTCTTTAGTTCAGTGATTGGATTAATTAGTTTAGTGGAAGTTTTTGGTTGTTGGGGATTATGTTTTACTTCGCAAACACCGGGTGAACTTCTTGCTTGTAAAATCACTACTGGGATAAATAAAGTTATAGCAATTACTGATTCAATTATCTCTTCAGTTCAAAATAGACCAGACGTTTCTGGTTCACCATATTGTAGTATGGCAGACGATATTGATTTAGATGAATTAGTTCCTGGTGGCGATGAAGAAGTTGCAGTTGCTGACCTTCCTGTAGTAGAGGAAACGACATGATGAAAAAAAGTAATGGTGATATTTATTTATGGATAAAATTGATTGGTGTTTGGAACAGAAAAAAGGAATTGAACTAGTTGAACCTAATGATAATCTTTGTGAAGCTTACTTTAAAGATGCTAATGATTCTTTATCTGGAATTGAGAATGTTAAAGGGATGTGGAGAACTGTGATGGCTTATTATTCCTGTTACTTTTCATTTTATGCTTTATTGATGAAGGTTGGAATTAAATGCGAAATTCATGATTGCACTTTAGCATTGATGGGTTTGTTTGGATTTGATGAAAAAGAAATTACTTTTGTTAAGAAATTGAAAAAAGAAAGAATTAATGTTCAGTATTATCATCAAAAATCTGAAGAGGTTGTTGTTGAGAAAATAAACAGTTTTGTATTACTTTGTAAAAGCAAAGCTAATGTTTTGAAACAAGATGAAATTGATAAAATTAGGGGTGAAGTCAAAAATGACTAATATCAGTCAAAAGTGGCTAAGTGCTTTGGATGTGTTGGTTCCAGTTACTAGAGATTACTCCGGAAAGATTTATGCCAGTGAAGTTGCTCGCAAAACAAAAATACCTCAGAAAACTGTTCATCGTAAATTAGAATTATTAGTTAAAAATAATTTGTTGAATTATGTTAGGGAGGGGAAGAACAAACATTATTTTTTAGATTTTAATCAGAAGAGTACATTTTCTTTATTAGCTATGGTGGAAAGTTTTAAAGAGCTTAATTTTATCAATAACCATCCTGAAATAGGGGTTTTGTTTAATGAGGTTCCCAGTAATTTTATTTTGTTTGGATCTTATGCAAAAGGGTTGGCTAAAAAGAATTCTGATATTGATTTAATTATTATCGGAAAAGAAAATGAGAAAATTAATAAAGTTAGAAAAAGGTCTCCTTTTGAAATTAACATTTTTTATTTTACTTCATCTGAATTTAGAAAATTTTTGGATAAAGAAGAACATTTAGCAAAAGAAGTGATTAAAGATCATATTTTATTTGGTGAGAAAGAAAAAATAATTGAGATGTTTAAATGATGAAAAAGAGGATTGTAGATGAATAAAATTAAGTGGTGTTTGGAACAGAAAAAAGGAATTGAACTAGTTGAACCCAATGATAATCTTTGTGAAGCTTACATTAAAGAAGCAAATGATACGCTTAAAGAGATTAAAGAAGGGGCTAAGTGGTCAGTAATTATGGGTTATTATGCATGTTATAACGCTTTTTATTCTATTTTAATGAAAGCAGGAATCAAATGCGAAATTCATGATTGTACACTTAAATTAATGAAGATGATTAAAGAGTTTTCTGATGAAGATTATGATTATTTGGTTTCATTAAAAGTTAAGAGGATAGATGTCCAATATTATCTTAAGAAAAAAGTTCTTGAAGATTTATCAGAAGTTAAAAATTTTGTTTTAAAATGTGACCAGATTAGAAAAGAGTTTGATCTCAACGAATTGAGGGGAAAAATCAAAGATGCAAAATAATAGACATATGTCTAAAACATTAGACATAATGGGTTGTTATGTTGAAGATTATAATAGTTATTTTTCTGGCAGGGAATTGGCTAGAAAACTAAAGCTTAATCCTCAAACTGTGTTGAATCATTTGCAGCAATTATTAAAGAATAATATTATTGAAAAAGAAATACGAGGTAAAAGTATTTTTTATAGTTTAAACTTATCAAATTTAGTAACAAATATTTTGCTTAAGATGACTGAGGATTATCGTTCGTATAATGCGCTAGACCATTTTGAACTTAATTCTATTCTTACTAAGATTGCGCCTTTTGTTGATACAATAATTATTTTTGGTAGTTTTGCTAGCGGTAAGCAGAAAGAAAGTTCTGACTTAGACTTAGTGATTATTGGTTCAGCAAAAAAAGATTTGGTTAACAAAGAGAAAAAAGTGTTTGCCAGAGATATTAATATTGAGTACGTCTCTTGGACAGATTTTAGTAAAGTATTTAAAAATAAAAATCATCTCTCGGTAGAGATAAGAAAGAATCATTTAATTTATGGAAATACTCAAAAAGTGGTGAAGATATATAGTGAATAAGAAAGTTATTTTAGGTGTTGTACTATTGATGTTTCTATTAAGTATTATTGCTATTGCTGATAATGGTGATGATGTTGTAGAAACTGATATCTCTGAAGGAGTTGATGGTGAAGCTGTTGTTGATAGTGATGTTGAAGAAAATAATGAAATTATTGTTGATGGTGAAATTATTATTATTGATTTTATTGAAGATAATGTTACTGAAGAAGTTATTGTTGATGAAGATTGCGGGTTCTGGTGTAAAGTATATAAGTTCTTATTTGGCGATTCAGAGTTACGAGCATCTACCGGTACTGCTTGGTTTGATAGGGAAGATGCGTTGGTTGGATTGGGTGGTGAGGTATGTTTAACTTTACCTTATGATAAATGGAAAAGTGGTAACTGTTTGACTGCACCTCAGCAAGAAAATGTTAAAGATTTAGAAAAAATACTACCTTCTTCTGTTAAGCCTAAAGATGTTAAAAAAATATGGTATGATAGAAATAAACTGGATAAGCCAGGAAGTAATCGTTTTCTTGTTACTAATGATGTTACTAAACAGCTTAGTTTTGGAGCAGGAGGGTTTGAACTTGAAGAGATCCCAGGTTGGGCTGATCATCAATACTATGTTGATTACGCTATTGCTTCGAAGAATACTTTTTTTCAAATGCCTATGGGTGATTTTCAACAACAGGCAGAAACTTATGGTAAGTTGGTAGCTTCAACAAAAGGTCAAGGTGTGAGTAACCAGCAACTTTATCAAATGGCAAAAAGTGGTAAGCCATTTCCAACTGCTCAATTTAAAAAAAATGGTGATTATGAGCTCGGAGTAATGAAAAATGTGAATGGAAAGCTAGTATATGAACCTACTGTTACAATTACGAGAAATTCTGCGGATTTTACTGAAGGGGAATTTGAAGCATTTATTAAATATAATGAACCAAAGACTAAAGCCGAATATGATAAACAATTGGATTCTTATAAAGAATGGCAAAAGGGTTTAGCTTTTGATCAATCAAATTCTTTTAAAGCATATGTGGAAGAAAAGCAAGATGCACCTGCAAAAGCGGCAGCTGATATTGCAGAAGCAACTAAAAAAATTCTTCAAGAGAGTAAGGCTGACTTTGAAAAACAAGAGGCTGCAAAAGCAGCAGCGGCTGCTGAAAAAGCTAAAGCTGAGGCTGCAATTGCTAAAGCCGCAGCTGAGGAAGCTAAGGCTCAGCAAGTGCTTGATGATTATTTGGCGATAGAGGGAGATATTAATGAGGTAGAAAAAAAAGCTAAAGAGGCTGAATTAGAGGCAAAAAAGAAAGCAGCAGTTGCAGCAAAAAAGAAAGCAGTATCAATACAAGCAAAAGCAGATGCAGAAGCAGCAAAGAAAGCAGATGAAGAAGCTAAATTAAAGGCAGCAGCTGCGAAGAAAGCAGAAGAAGCAGCAGCCATAAAAGCTGCAGAAAAAGCAGCCGAAGAAGCTGCAAGAAAGAAAGCAGAAGCAGCATTAGCGATTGAGAATAGTAAGGAACGTATTCAAAATGCAGCTTCGTGTTTCCAAACTGGAATTAATTGTAAAACGGTTAAAGGCAAGAAAAATGAACTAACGCATCGTCAGGCTTCGATTGCAATGGGTGAGTTGGCAGCAAGTTTGGAAAATCAGGTTACTTCTGAAAAACCAACCAAGGAAGTTTTAAAAAGTGCTCCGGTGGGTACAACGGTTAAATTCAATGATAAAACTTATACTAAAAAAAGTGTTGTTGATGGTAAAGCTGTTGATGATAAAAAGAAAAAAGATGATGAAAAAACTTCCGCTGCTGAGACTCTTCAATGGGTTGATAGTGATGGAAAGGTAATATCGGCTGAAGAACAAGCATTAGCAACAGCAACAGATTATGCAGATCTTGATGCAAAAGAGTTACAAGCAAAAGCTAAAGAATTAAGAGAAGCTGAAGAAACACTTGGTTGGCAAGGTAATTGGGTAGAAGGGATGTTTGAAGATGGTGGAACTTACAGAGCTTGGACACAAGGAGATTGGGCTGGTGGACAACTTTTCGGCGGATCATTAGCAGTAGTAGGAAAATTAGGAAGTTATCAAGCGTTATCAAACGCCTTATTCCCGGAAACTAGTAAAGCTTGGTTGAATTGGGCTGATTCGGAAACTTTAGACAGATGGGCAGATTTGCCTGCCTTTGCTTCTTCAGAATGGTGTGGTGTTGATGACGCTAAACGTTCAGATACGCCCGGCCAGTCATCATCATTTGTCAGAACACAATCAGGCAGTTATCAATTTGTTGGTCAAGTACAAGCAGAAAAATCAAAAAAAGAAACGGAAATATTATGTGAAATTGATGAAGATGATGAACCATATTGTTCTAAAGGACAAGTTTGTGTAAACGATTTCTGTTACGCAGACGAAGATGATAATGAAAAACCAGATGATGATATTCCGTTAAAAGGAAAATTTTACAAAATTTATTGGGGAGTAACTGCTCCGCAAGATGAATCACATACGCCTTACATTGATGAAAATCGTAAAGCGGTTAAGTTTAATGTAAGATTAGAAGGTGATGGCGAAGTTTGGTTATACAAAACTAAAGGGGCAATTGAAAGAGGAGTAATGGAATTAGAAAATGGTGAATCTGATTCAGGA
>Ga0233437_1001510_pt1 | contig 42261 bp, 29 predicted proteins | sample SI_122_August201_FD_182714 | JGI IMG/M metagenome (GOLD analysis project Ga0233437, IMG submission 182714) | Seawater microbial communities from Saanich Inlet, British Columbia, Canada - SI_122_August2016_200_MG | ecosystem: Environmental > Aquatic > Marine > Inlet | place: Canada: British... | reverse complement strand
TGGAAATATGGCTTTACCGGATGAGTTTGTTTGGAAGAGCCGTATGACGGGAGACTGTCACGTACGGTTCTGTGAGAGGCTTGGGGTGAAATTCCCCTTGCCTACTCGGCTCCTGTGAAACACATGTGATATAAACCTTTTGTTTATAAGAAATTTATGTCTAAAGTGGAAAGGCTAAAGGAAAAAGAGGTGAAATAATATTAATCACAAGGTTTGTGCTGGAACGCTATTATTTATTTTCTGTTTTGCGTTCTATGCGTTTTAAATTACTTCATTTACGGTTGTTTTTTTTATCGTGATGTTCGTTAGGTTTTCAGCAAGGGACGCTATTCGTTTAGCGTCCTTTGTGTTTTTTATAGCGCCCGAATTCCCACATTGCGGCTTCACATCACATAAATAGACAACATTAATTGATTTATAAACATATTTAACTATCTCAATATTTCTCTTTTTGTTCTTATTTTAAATAATATTGATTATTTCAATGTTTTATTTGGTAAAATGAATTTTTTTTTGTTAACTTTGTTAAACTTCTTATTGAAATACTATTGGACTGATTTTGGGGGGTAAAAAAAAGAATGAAACGAACAAGATGGAAGTTCATAAAAAATATCAATTAGAAAATATACTTAGTGATTATAACAAAAAAACAAAACAATGGACAAAAAGAAAATTTTAGTTTTAGGTGCCGGGATGGTAGTTAAACCGGCTGTTGATTATTTTTTAGATAGGTGCAACTATCATGTAATTATTGCAACAAGAACAGTATCAAAAGCTCATGCAATAATTGCAGGAAGAGAAAATACAACTGTAATTCAATGGGATGCTACGGATTTTGAAAAGCTCGACAAACTGGTTCCCGAAGCTGATTTAGTTGTAAATTTTATCCCTCCTGCCTTCCAGGTAGAATCAACTAAGATATGTATAAAGCACAAGAAACACATGATACACACTGATTTTGCGATTCCTGAAGTAACTTCAATGTGCGAAGAAGCTAAAAAGGCTGATGTGTTAATCTTAAACGAAATTGGAGAAGATCCGGGTATTGATCACATGAGTATTAAAAAGTCACTTGATGAAATTAAAAGAAAAGGAGGCAAAGTTATTAGCCTCGATTCCTATGGAGCAGGATTACCATCATTTGACGACAACAGAAATCCTTTTGGGTACAAGTTTTCATGGAATCCAAAGGGATTGATGAAATCAGCTATGGCTAGCGGAGAATATATTAAGGAAGGTAAAATTATCCAGGCAACAAATCTTTTTGATCATTTCCGACTTGTTGACCTTGAAGGCCTGGGAACATTTGAAACATATCCTAACCGTGAATGTGCAGTGTATAAAGAACCTTATGAACTTGATGATAATGTAAGTTTCTACAGAGGTTTACTCAGGTTTACAGGCTGGTGCAATACTATAAGAAAATTCATGAAGCTGAATCTTCTAGATTATCAAACTGTAAATAATTATGAAAATTTGTCGTATAATGAGTTCATGAGACGTCTTGTAAAGTCATCTAAAGGTGGGGCTGAAGCAATTGCTGATTTTTTTAAGCTCGAAATAAATGATGATTTTATTAATAGATTAAGATGGCTGGGGTTCTTCGAGGACAAACAAATAGCTATTAAAAAAGGCTCAAATGTTGATGTTTTGGTTGATTTGATGCTGAAAAAAATGTCGTATCAACAGTATGAAAAAGATATGGCGATCATTCATGATGATTTTATTGTTGATTTTAACGGCAAAAGAGAAAAATGGTCATCAACAATGTTGCTAAATGGGATTCCGCAAGGCGATAGTGCAATGGCAAGGGCTGTTTCATTACCTGTAGCTATTGCTACAAGATTGATATTAGAAGGAAAAATAACATTGAGAGGTTCAATATTACCTATTTATCCGGAGATATACAATCCTATTCTTGAGGAACTTGAGGGATATGGCATAAAATTTAGCCATCAGAAGAGAGTGATAGAATGAGAAAATGAATGATTGATTAAGTGAGTGAGGCAATGATTGTTTTTTAAATCTAAGTTGAGGAATTTAATTTTTTTATTATTGACTTGTTTTAAAATTCAGGCTCAAAATGATAAACAGGAAAGAAAACAAGAAGCATAAGTCACTATTGGCTTTTTGCAGGGTGGGGAATCTTTAATTGGATTCGATATTGAAGGCCTTGTAACAAAACGAGTTGGGCTTCAAGTTGGTTTCGGTTTACTTGGGTATGGTGGAGCAGTAACTTATCATTTAATAAAAGACAATATTAAAAGTCATGCGATAGCTATGAATTATTGGCATCAAGGGTATGGGAATCTTATGTACAAGGATTAGCCGGACCATCATTTGTTTTTAGAGCAAGGAAATTATTGAGTCTTCAATTAGGAATTGGGAAATTAGTGGATAAAGGACCAGCATATTTTAATGTCTTTGATGAAGAAATTCCAATTATGTTAATTTTTAGTATTGGGATTTATATTAAAACCTATACAAAGAACAAATAAAAAATGCGGATAATAGTGACATGAATTTTGACAACATCAATGCATGGGATTATGGTTTTAAAATGAAGTTATCTGAAAAAACAAATCACCTTTTTGAATAAAAAATCTTCTCCCCTTTTTCAGTTTCTATGAAAACATGACGTTTTCACGCAAATTTTTCTGATAAAAACCCCAAAAAAACAGTGTATTTCCGTCCAAAAATGGCAAAAAATGAAAAAAATATAAACTTTTTTCATTTTTTTTCACTACTTATATTTCTCATTTTCTTAATAATACAATTTTTATAGTATCTTGTTATAAATAATAATTGAAAATAATTAGTACTATGTGTTGCATGGTACTAAAATAGTATTACATTTGTAACATGAATTTAGAAAAAACAAAAGCACAGATGAGGAAAGGAGTACTCGAACTTTGTATCCTTTCAATAATATCGGAAAGCGATGTTTATGCTTCAGATATTATCAATAAATTAAAAGAATCGAAATTGATAGTTGTTGAGGGGACATTGTATCCGCTTCTGACAAGGCTGAAAAACGAAGGCTTTCTAAGTTATCGTTGGGAGGAGTCGAAATCAGGCCCACCACGAAAATATTATCAAATAACGGAAATCGGCAAAAAGATTCTTGAAGAACTTAATATGAACTGGCAGGAACTTGTTGAAGCCGTAAATAATATAATTATTAAAGAAAATTCTGAAGTAAAAACAAATCAATAACATATAAAATGAAAAAAACATTCACAATCAATGTTAGTGGAACAATATTTCACATCGATGAAGATGCTTACGAAAGATTAAACAGCTATATTAACAGCGTTAAGAGCCATTTTTCAAAAGTTGAAGGAAAAGAGGAAATAATTAATGATATCGAAAGCAGGATTGCCGAGATTTTGCAGGAAAAAATTACCGATAGTAAACAGGTAATAAATATTGAGGATATCAAACATGTGGTTTCAGTTATGGGCCAACCTTTTGAATTTGATGAAGAAGAGCAGGAGAAAAAAGAGGAATCATATTATTATCAGGCAAGGCCTGTAAAACGCTTATACAGAGACACGGAAGATAGTGTTATAGCCGGTGTTTGTAGTGGAATAGCTGCTTATTTTCATACTGATCCTATTTGGTTTCGAATTGGATTTATTATTGCATTGTTCTCGGGATTTGGATTTTTCCTTTACCTAATCTTGTGGATTGCAATTCCAGAGGCAAGAACTACTGCCGAACGACTTGAAATGAGAGGCGAAAAGGTCAATATTTCCAATATCGAAAAATCAATTAAGGATGAAGTCGATAATTTAAAAGGCAAGATCAACGACCTGACTGATCAAGCAAAGAACACATTTAAAAAAAAAAGTCCACAATATAGAACAGGTTTCGATCACGTACTAATTGCTTTTGGGAGTATTTTCAAATATCTCTTTAAAGCAATTATTATTTTTATAGGGATTATTTTATTTGTAGTTGGAATTTCTCTCTTTATCACATTTCTCGCAACTATTTTTGGCTGGGGCGGAATTGTACTTAACGAACACTCAGATATTTTTATAACTCAATTTCCATTATTTGCCGACAGATTTCTTTCAGGTGTAGGCAATATAAGTTTACTAAAATTTGGACTTTTTTTCTTGATAGGAGTTCCATTAATTATGCTATTATATAGTGCTGTTAGGTTAATTTTCCGCATAGATAAGGTCAGATATATTGGTTTTACGGCATTTAATATTTGGATAGCAGGATTAATAATAACTGCATATTTTGCTTTTAGAATTCTTAAAGACTTCAGATATCAGGATTATTCGAAAAAAGAAATTCTAATCGAACAACCCAAATCGGATATTTTGTACCTTGATGTTAAACAAAATAGAGGATATGATTATTATGATGATAATGAATATGTTGTTATTTGTGATAATGATATAATTATCACTGAAGATGGAAAATTCTATCGTGAGCCTAAGTTGAGATTTAAAGAAAGTAATACGGATCAATATCAAATGATAATTTATTCGTATGCAAGGGGAAAAACACGAAATGCAGCAAAGACTCTTGCAGAGAAAACAATTTATAATATTAATCAGGAAGATAGTTTACTAACATTTAATTCATTTTTTGAACTTCCGAATAAGGTTAATTGGAGAGATCAATATTTAAGAATTGAGTTATTGATCCCTCTTGGAAAAAAAATTCATTTAAGTTATGAAATGGACGAGATAATTGATTATCACCTAAATTATTATCCATATAATTTACCCGGAAAAACATGGATAATGACAATTAACGGCTTGGAAAGAGAAAAAAAGAAATTTAGTTTAAAAGAGGAAATAGAAACTTATCAGAAAGTTAAAAAAGAGTATAGAAAAAATAATTTTGTACTCAATATATTTCCATATAGTTTATAATATTTTCAATAATACTTCTTTCACTATTTATTGAGTGATGTTTTTTTTGCCGGATAGAATATCTAATGTTTTATCCGGTTTTTTATTATGCTGGAGACAGGATGCTGGATTCTGGATACTGGATTCTGGATACTGGATATTGGATACTGGAAACTGGATAATTTCAGAACTCAGTAATTTTGATATTTTGATAAAATTATAAGCCAAATGATATGTTTTTATTTTTTTTAATAATTTTGTTTGCTCGAATCGGTTTTATTAGTTACATAATCTGTAAATCTGTGGCTTTTTATAAATGGTCTTATAAGTAAAAAGATAAAAAATGCAAGAAAGACATCTTCAAAGAGAAAAATATTTTAAAGAACAGGAATTTACTGTCAAAAACTATGTTATCCCGTTTATTGAAAAAAGTATGCGGATTGACAAAAACATTTCCGTTTTGGAGATTGGCTGTGGAGAAGGAGGAAATTTAAAATCCTTCCTTGATATAGGTTGTAAGAAAGTTATTGGTGTTGACCTGGCTTTAGGGAAGATAAAAAATGCAAACTTGTTCTATCAGGATCATCCCAATAAACAAAACATAAAATTCATCCATGCAGATATTTACGATATTTTTGATATCGGGCAATTTGATTTAATTATGATGAGAGATGTTTTGGAACATATTCACGATCAGAATAAATTTATGGGGTTTGTGAAAAGGTTTATGAAACCAACGGGCAAGTTTTTTCTCGGATTTCCGCCCTGGCAAAACCCCTTTGGTGGCCATCAACAAATATGTGAAAGCAAAATCTTGTCTAAAATGCCATACTTTCACATTCTTCCTTCGCCTGTTTACCGCTTAATTCTTAAAATGTTCGGTGAAAAAGATGATAAAATCAGAGGCCTTTTGGAAGTAAAAGAAACAGGAATTACTATCGAAAGATTTGAGAGGATTTTAAAACGAAATACTTATCATAAAGATAACAGGGTGTTTTATTTTATTAATCCAAACTATGATATTAAATTCAATTTAAAACCAAAAGAACAAACAAAACTGATCTCTTCAATTCCTTATTTCAGAAATTTCTTTATTACTACTAACTATTATTTAATATCTGCAGGAAAAGACTGAGAGATGGAGTGATAGATGAAACTTGAAACCTGAAACTCGAAACCCCTAAGGATCCAAATATAACCTCAATTTACACAGTTTTCTATTCTTTTTGCTCCAGATATTTTTTCTGCATTTCAATAACACTTTCTTTGAATTTTGGAAAGCGGCTCCATAAATCTTTATCACAGCTTGTTAATTCATCGCACTCGATGCAACAATCAATCTTTTTCGACATGGCACATTCACGTACGGTACAGTTTTTAGTTACGACACCTTCAGGTTTGTCACTAACTTTACAGCCATAACAAAATATTGTTTCCGGATCGAATTCAATATCGAATCGTTCCTTTATTTTCCAAAGTTTATAAGCTTCTTTTTTTAATTCTTCATCATTGTTTAAAGTGCCCTTTAGGAATTGACAATCGGCAGGGCATTTATAACCACAATAATTTAGTTTTTTAAGATCAAGAATTTCATCATCATTGTTTTGCAATAAATAATTATTCATTGCCGATAATCCTGAACCTGTCATTAAAGTACAACAAGCTGCACCTGCTACTGAACTTTTAATTAAAAAGTTTCTTCTGGAAATTTTGTTTTTCATAAGTTTTAAGTTTTTGAATAGGTTTGAATTTTTATCAATTTATTAGAGAATAATGGTATAGGAGGAATAATAGGTATAAAGGAAATAAAGGTATAATGGAAATATCTGTGTGAGTTCTGTCCTTATTTCCCATATTTCCTTTTTTACCCTATATTTCCCAACTAAATCTCCATTTTATATATTTTTCGATAACCATTGTATTTTTTATAAATATTTGACTTCTCAGAATAAAGAAAATAAATATTGCCATTATAAATTTGGATTTTTGATACGAAAGGAAAATCAGGGATCTTTATTTCCTTTCTGAGATTACCGTCTTTCAGATTAATTTCATGCAGATAAGAAATCCCATTTCTTTTAAACAAAGTATAAACCTTATCCGAAACTTCATCTATGAAAATATCTTCAATCCAGTGTTTATCATTATGAAAATCAACTGGTGTTTCGAAAACGAGCTTACCGTCATGATCATAAAATTCCATCAATGAATTAACATAATTAAAAATACAGATAGTATCTCCAACTTTTTTTAAAGGGACAAAAATCGGATCGACCATGCACATCTCTTCAAAGCGAGTATGTGCTTCGATATTTCTAACTCCGGAATTAATAAGATTTTGAATATATCCGTCGAAATCATCAATCATGGCAATTGCTTTTTCATCACCAATTACCCTGAGGGTTTTTGCTTCATCGGTTTTACGATTGTAATAATAATATTGCAAAACCTGATTATGATAAGCATAATCCATAAAGTAAACATTATCACCTGATTCTTCAACACAGTTTTTCATTGTTAAATCAAACTTTTTAGGATTTACCGGATAAAGAAGTTGAAGTTTTTCAGAATCAAAATATATTTGCCAGACAGTATCTTTGCAGATCAAATGTACATTATCAAAGCAATCCTTATAGAATTTTTCAGGTTTTCTGACATTTAAACCTGATATTGTATCGCCGAAATGATCAATTAATATGATCCTGGCTTTTGATAATTTTCGATCTTTATAAGCTAAAAGCAAAATATTGTTTTCATAAAATTCGTAGTCACAGATATGAAGAGGCTTGTTTTTTAATATATTTTTTACAATTTCACTTGAAATAGAAAATTCCTCAAGTTCAACTATTACCGGTTTTAACTGAATATTATGTTTTTGAGAAATTTTATAGTTGATCTTCAGATAATATTTTTCATACCCAACATGAGAAAAAATTATAGTAGCTGGAACATCGTTAACACCTATTGAATATTGGCCGTTTTTATGTGAAACACTTCCAATATTTGTTCCTTTTATCCTTATGTTTACATTTTTAATTATTAAACCCGTGTTTGAATCGGTGATTTTTCCATAAACCCTTATCCCATCAGATTGCGAATAAATGCTTGAAATGGAAAAAATAAAAAGGAAAATTATTGAGTAAAGTTTCATCTCACTAAAATAGGAAAAAATTCAAACACTCAAATATTTAATCAGTTTACGGTATAAAATTTAAAGATAATGGCTGAATTTGCTATATTCAAATAATTTTTTTGGACGATAAACAGCTTCTGAAAAACTCGGAGAATGGTTGGATACCTGGTTTTCGCTTTCAATCTTCTGGCTTTTTCCAATACTCCATCACACCAAAAATCCATTTTCCTATCTAAATTGATTAAATTTTTGTAACAATCAAAATAATTTACCGTCCATAATATATACAAATTAATTGGACTATGCTCAGAAATATCTTTAAAACAGCTTTTAGGTTTTTAATCCGAAATAAAGAATTTTCGTTTATTAATATTCTCGGCTTATCAATTGGTATAGCTGTAAGTATTATTGGTATATTATATGTAATTAATGAGTTAAGCTACGACAGATATAATAAAAATGCAGATAGAATTTATCGTTTTGCAGTTGATGCCCTTTCGGGAAATACCGCTATTTATCAAACTTATACTCCTGCAGTTTTACCCGGAGCCCTCTATGATGAATTTCCTGAAATAGAAAAAATTACAAGAATTTCAACTTTTGATGCACAAAATTTCAATTATGATGAGAAAGTTTTTATAGAAGATAATGTTTTCGTTGTTGATTCTACATTCTTTGAAATTTTTTCATTTTCTGTGAGAGAAGGTATGGATTCAAAATTACTATATGAACCATATACAGCAGTAATTACGAAAAGTACAGCTAAAAAATATTTTGGAACAGAAGATCCGATAAATAAAATTATCAGAAACGATACAACTAATTTTAAAGTTATTGCCGTAATTGAGGATGTACCTGAAAATTCACATTTTCATTTCAACATAGCACTTGCTTTAACAAGTTTTGATGGGTATTATAATAACCCGGCATGGTTTGCAAATAATTTCAGGAATTATTTTTTACTAAACGAAAACCATGACTATAAAGATTTGGAAGCAAAATTGCCTGATTTTACAAATAAATATCTTTTTGGAGGGAATTATAATGATGTAACTGCTCGTGGAAGTAAATGGGAATATTACCTTCAACCGCTTCTTTCAATTCATTTAAACTCTGATCTTAGAGGTGAATTTGAAGCAAATGGAAGAAAAGAATATGTTTATATTTTTCTTCTCGTTTCGATATTTATTCTTTTAATTGCCTGTATCAATTTCATCAATCTTGCAACGGCGACTGCCGCAAAACGATCGAAAGAAGTAGGAGTGAAAAAAACAATCGGAGTTAATAGAAATGAACTTATAAAGCAATTTTTAAGTGAATCTTTAGTGACCAGTTTTATTTCACTTATTGTTGCATTGTTTTTTGTAGAACTAATTTTAGCATTTTTACATGATTATGAAGGGATAAAAATGTCAATGCATTATTTCGAGAATTTTTACACAATTCCTGCTTTAGTAATTCTTGCGTTATTTATAGGATTTCTTTCAGGCTTTTATCCGGCAATCGTAATGTCATCGTTCAAACCGGTTTTTGCTTTGAAAAATCAACTTCAAAAGGGGAGTAAATCACCATGGCTAAGGAATATACTTGTTACTTTTCAATTTGGTGCTTCAATTGTTTTAATAATTGGAACCTTTGTGATCTATAATCAGTTGCAATTATTACAAAAAGAGAATTTGGGTTTTGTTACGGAAAGAGTGATAGTAATTAATAATCCATCAGCTTTGGATAATAGTCAGGAATCATTTAAAAATGATCTTGAGAATCTTTCTTTTGTGAAAAGTGCCTCATATTCATTCCGTTTACCCGGTGAAAGATTTATTAATCTTGGTTTTGGAGCTGAGGATTTTGAAGGAGGTTATACACTAAACCTTTCTGCCTGCGATGAAGATTTTGATGACGTAATGAAGTTTGAGATGCAAGATGGACGTTTCTTTTCAAAAGAATTCGGAACTGATACTGCTGCTATTATTATTAATGAAGAAGCTTTAAAACTGCTTGCTTATGATAATCCGATTGGAAAAAAGCTGAATACATGGGGTGATCCTTCTATTTACTTTAATATTATTGGTGTTATTAAAGATATTCATTATGAATCTAAACATCAGAAGGTTCATCCTATGGGTTTTATTCATATGAATTCTTCTTTTGGAATTAATCCTGGAAATATTAGTGTTCGGGTTGGTCCGGGTGATTACAGACTTATGATTGAACAATTAGGCGATTTATGGAATAAATATTCTTCTGATATTCCTTTCAAATATTCATTTTTTGATCAGGAATACAACCAACTTTATCAAAATGAAATTAATACCAGAAAGTTGTTTTTCGCTTTCTCGTTTTTAGCAATATTTATTGCCTGCCTCGGATTATTAGGGCTTGCTTCATTTATGGTGCAACAAAAGACCAAAGAAATCGGGATAAGAAAAGCATTTGGTGCTTCACCATTTTTAATTAGCCTGCAATTGACCAAAAAATTTATTCAGTGGGTTATTATTGCAAATTTAATTGCTTGGCCATTAGCATGGTATTTTTTCAATTCATGGTTAAATAATTTTTCATACAGATGTGATATTAAATGGTGGTATTTTGTAATTGCAGCAATCATTTCATTATTTATTGCTTTGATTACCGTTAGCTACCAGACAATAAAAGCTTCAAAAGCAAATCCTATTGATTCTTTGCGATATGAATAATTAGTATTTGTCCATAGTATTGCCATATTTTGAATAATGAACAAAGCCTGTCCTATATTCGAAGTGTCGGGAGAACACCAATTAACGATTTGCGAAGTAACAGAAAATCAGTATTCGATTTTCGTTAATCAATATTCGATATTCAAATATTTTTTCTCGGCTTTAAAGACAGACTCCCTATTTCCCCAATTACCCAAAAACTTTTAGAAAATTCCGATTAAAATATTATTTTTGTTGCAATATTATTGTGATATGGAAGCAGAGACACCTATTGATAAATTTATAAACGAATTTAAAAGAGAAAATTAATATTGTAAGATATATAAGAAAATTGGTAAGTAAAGTTTCAAGTTTCAAGTTTCATGTTCCAAGTTTCAAGTTAACCTCAAACCTGAAATCTGAAATCTGAAATCTGAAACCTGAAACCCGAAACCTGAAACCCGAAACCTGAAACCCATGAAAATAATACTCGTCATCGACGACAAAAAAAACAATTTAATAGCAATTGAAGCATTATTTAATAATTTAATGCCCGATTATAAAGTTCTAACTGCCTTGTCGGGAAAAGAAGGAATTGAAATTGCAAGAAAAGAGCAGCCTGATACAATCCTTCTTGATATCATCATGCCTGAAATGGATGGGTACGAGGTTTGTGAAAAACTTAAAAAAGATGAGCTAACAAAGTATATTCCGATTATTATGCTCACAGCAATAAAAACAGATACAGAAAGTCGTGTTAAGGGCCTTAAAATAGGTGCCGATGTTTTTTTCTCAAAACCAATTGACCCAATAGAACTTTCTGCACAAGTAAATGTGATGCTGCGCATAAAAGATGCAGAAGATAAATTGCGGGCAGAAAGAGAACTATTAGATGAAAGAGTTATTGTAAGAACTAAAGAATTAAGAGAAAGCGAAAGACAACTACAAGCCATATTCGATGATCCGGATACTTTTATAGGCATTCTGGAATTAGATGGAAGTCTTTTAAGAGCAAACAAATCTGCCCTAAAATTCATTGATTCTACAAATCCAGAGGTCAAAGGAATGAAATTCTGGGATACACCCTGGTGGACACATTCCAAAGACTTGCAGGAAAAATTGAAGTCTGGAATTATAAATGCACGCAAAGGAAAAGTTGTAAGGTTTGAGGCTGAGCATTTCGGTAAGGATGGTAATTATATTGTCGTGAATTTTTCAATGAGGCCTGTGAGAAATTTTCAAGATAAGATATATAGATTTATCGTGGAAGGCATTGATATTACAAAACGCAAACAATCAGAGAAAGCGCAGCAAGTGAGTGAGAATAACTTACGAACACTTTTCAATGCGATGACAGATATTGTGTTTGAAATGGATTACGATGGTAGATATATCAATATTGCACCAACATATCCGGAACTTATGTTCAAACCTCCGGAAGATGCAATTGGAAAAACATTGCATGAAATTTTCCCTAAACCTCAAGCCGACAAGTTTCTTGAATTTGTTCGTAAGTGTCTGGATGAAAATAAAGTTAACTCAATTGAATATCCTTTGATCATAAATGACAAAACAATATGGTTTGAAGGCAGAGCAACTCCAAAGACCAAAAATAGTGTTCTATTTATTGCCCGTGATATCACAAAACGCAAGCAGGCAAATGATAGGATAAAAGAGAGTGAAGAAAAGTTCAGAAACTTTGTTGAATTTACCCCACTTGGAATTTGGTGTTTTCAAGCTGAAAAACCTGTTGATATTAATATTCCGGAAGATCAAATGCTTGCTGAGTTTTTTAATAGTACTTGTATAGAATGTAATGATACTTATGCAAGTATGATGGGTGTTTCAAAAGAAGAAATTCTTGGATTGAAATTATCTGATGCTATGCCGGATACAGATGAAAACAAGAATTATTTAAGAGCTTTTATCAAAAATGGATTCAAATTATCAGAGGGAATTTCAAGAGAGTTAGCTAAAGATGGAAAGGAAAAATATTTCTCGAATTCGTTGGTTGGAGTTATAAAAAACGGTAAATTGATAAATGCCTGGGGAACGCAAACTGATGTTACGGCACGCATGAGAGCCGAGAAAGCCTTGAAAGAAAGCGAAGATAAATATCGCAAACTTATTGAAACTACTTCTGAAGGTGTCTGGATTATTAGTTCTGAAAAGAAGACCATTGATGCGAATCAATCTCTTTGTGATATGCTTGGATATTCCAGAAATGAAATGATTGGAAAACCTCCCTTCGATTTTGTTGATGAAGTCAATCGTAATATATTCACCGAACAAATATTGTTATCAAAAAACACAAAACACAGAGTCTATGAGATTTCACTTAAAAGGAAAAACGGCATTAATTTTTCAACACTTTTCAATGCAACTTCCTTAATTGATAAAAACGGAGAATATGCGGGGGCATTTGCATTTATAACCGACATCACCGAGCATAAGCAGGCGGAGCAGGCTCTGCGTAAGAGCGAAGAAAAACATAGGACTTATATCGAGAATGCTCCGGACGGCCTCTTTATCACCGATTACCGCGGAAAGTACATAGATGTCAATCAGACAGCCTGCCTAATGACAGGGTATTCTCGAGAAGAACTACTCGACATGTCGATCCCTGATTTAGCCTTGCCTGGATCGACACCTGAAACACTTGAGACTTTTAAGGAGTTAAGAGAGATGGGGAAAGTTCAATCTGAGATTATCATTCAAAGAAAGAATGGCACCGATTTCCATGCTTCACTCTCTGCAGTTGCCCTTTCAGATGACCGCTTTATGGCATTCTGCTCCGACATCACAGAACGTAAAAAAGCAGAACAGGAATTAAAAGAGAACGAAAAACGTTTAAAAGAATTAAATGCTTCAAAAGACAAATTTTTTGCTATTATCGGACATGATTTAATAAATCCATTTGGGTTGGTAATGAGTGCTGCAGATGAATTATCAACAGATTATGATAATTATGATGAGGACGACAGGAAAAAATTAATTGAGATCATTAGCAAAGACTCAAAGCATGCAATGAACTTGCTTCAGAACCTTTTGGAATGGTCCAGATCGCAAAGAGGCTTAATAAAATACGATCCCGAAATATTTTTTATTAAGGAAATTATTGATGAGAATATTAGATTGTTAAAGGAAAGTGCTGAGATAAAACGCATTAAGTTAGGTTTTAATATTCCACCTACATTAATTGTATATGCCGATAAAAATATGATTAGCACCATAATTAGAAATTTACTTTCAAATGCAATAAAATTTACTGAAAAGGGAACAATATTTTTGTCTTATGAAATCAAAGATAGTCAACTGCATGTATCAATTGTTGATTCCGGAATAGGAATTGAGAAACAGCTTATTGATAAATTATTCAAAATAGATGAAAGAATATCAACCGTAGGAACTTCAGGAGAAAGAGGTACCGGATTAGGTTTACAGTTATGTAAAGATTTTATTAATATAAACAAAGGTGAAATTTGGATCGAAAGCACTGTCGATAAAGGTAGTAAATTTACTTTTTCAGTACCGATAAAACCATAAATAGTTTAAAGTTTGAAGTTTCAGGTTAAGGTAATCCATAACATGAAACCTAAAACACGAAAACAAATAAAAGTATGAAAAAAATCCTCGCAATCGACGATAAAAAAGACAATCTGACAAGCATTGAGGCAATTATTAAAAACAATATGCCCGAATGTAGAGTCCTTACTGCATTATTGGGAAAAGAAGGAATAAAAATAGCCGGAAAAGAGCAACCTGACACTATCCTTCTCGATATTGTTATGCCCGAAATGGATGGTTACGAAGTCTGTAAAAGACTAAAGGAAAATAAACTAACAAAACATATTCCCGTAATAATGATAACGGCAATAAAAACAGATTCCGAAAGCCGGGTCAAAGGATTAGACCATGGTGCGGATGCATTTTTATCAAAACCAATTGATACTGATGAACTGATTGCACAGGTTAATGTAATGTTACGCATAAAAGAGGTGGAAGATAAACTAAGACTTGAAAAATCGGACATGAAAACAGAAGTATTGGAAAGAACTAATAAACTTAATATTGTTAATGAAAAACTACTTCTTGAAATTACCGAACGTAAAAGGGTGGAAGAAATACTATATGAGAGCGAAGAGCGTCTGAGGGATATTGCATTCAGTATGGCTGATTGGATTTGGGAGGTGGACGAAAGAGGCTGCTATACCTATTGTTCAAAGAAGGGGCAGGACATCATGGGTTATTCCACAGAAGAAATCATCGGGAAAACACCTTTCGATTTCATGTTGCCGGATGAAGCCAGGAAGATAGGAGAAATATTTTCTGAAATTGTTGCTAATAAGGAACCCATTAGAGATTTGGAGAACTGGAATGTCAGAAAGGACGGCAAAGAAGTCTGTCTTCTCACCAACGGGGTACCCATTCTGGATAAGGAAGGAAATCTCAAAGGATATCGCGGTGTGGACAAGGACATTACTGATCGCAAAAATGCAGAAAAAGCAATTCTGGAAAGCGAAGAGAAATATCGAAGCCTTTTTAAATCTGCTAATGATGCTATTTTCTTAATGCAAAACTATACATTTATATCATGCAATCCTAAAACATTGGAGATGTATGGTTGTAAGGAAGATGAGATTAATGGACACTCACCGGCAGAATTTTCACCGGAGTATCAACCTGATGGAAGACTTTCATCGGAAAAAGCTTTGGAAAAAATGAATGCCGCCCTGGACGGAGACCCGCAATTTTTTGAATGGGCACATATACAAAAAGATGGATCACAATTTGATGCAGAAGTATCATTGAATAAAATATTGCTTTCAGGTAGTGAATACATACATGCTATTGTAAGAGATATTACAGATCGAAAACGTGCAGAGAAAATTCAAAAGGTATTATACAACATTTCCAACGCAGTAATCACAACTGATAATCTTAAAAAATTAATTAACCTGATACAAAAAGAACTCGGAACAATTATTGATACAACAAATTTTTATATTGCTCTTTACGACAGTAAAACCGATACACTTTCATTGCCATTTTTTGTTGACGAAAAGGATGAAATTACTACTTTTCCGGCTGGAAAAACATTGACCTATTATGTTATAAAAACTAAAAAATCATTACTTGCTACTAAAGAGAGAATAAGTGAACTGGAAAAATCAGGAGATGTTGAAATGTTCGGGTCAGATTCGGAAATCTGGCTTGGTGTACCGCTTAAAATTGAAGGAGATGTAACAGGTGTACTTGCTGTGCAGAGTTATACTGACAAAAAAGCCTTCGACGAATCAGATATGGAAATACTTGAGTTCGTTTCCTACCAGGTAAGTATTTCAATTGATCGTAAGAAAGCAGAACAGGATTTAAAAACCGCACTTGAAAAAGCTAAAGAATCCGATAGGCTAAAATCAGCTTTTTTATCTGCGATGTCTCACGAACTACGCACACCTCTTAATGCTGTAATCGGATTTTCCGAAATTATTGACAGTGATACACATATTAGTGAAATTCTAGAATACATTGAAACTATTAATAAAAGCGGCACTCATTTGCTTTCACTTGTTGAAGATATTTTTGATATTTCACTTATAGAAAGCGGGGAAGTAAAAATTCAAAAGGAAGATGTTAATCTTTACTCATTTATGAATAATATTCATAAAATGATAATGAACGAGCAAATAAACACAGATAAGCAGGGTGTTTATATTCGTTTAAAGCTGATAGAAGATGATTGTGATATTATGGTTCATACAGATAAACGTAAGCTTACTCAAATATTTTTAAATCTACTTAGAAACGCTTTAAAATTTACTCATAAAGGCTTTATTAAATACGGATATACGAAAGAAAAAGAGAATGATAAACCTATACTAAAATTCTTTGTTAAAGACACAGGAATAGGTATTCCAAAAGAAAAACAGGAATTAATTTTTGATATTTTTCGTCAGGGTGATGATTCCCATACGCGTAAATATGAAGGAGTAGGAATTGGTTTATCTGTCGCAAAACAACTAACGGAGCTACTTGGAGGAAAAATGTGGCTTGAATCGGATGAAGTAAAAGGATCAACGTTTTATTTTACAATTCCTTTTTCTGAAAATATCGTTATAGAAAAAGATATTGAAAGTATTGAGTCAAAAAAAGAAAATGATTTTTCAGACAAAACCATTCTTATTGTTGAAGATATTAAATCAAATTTTCAATATCTTGAAACTATTCTAAAAAAATTCAATATTCAAATATTATGGGTACAGGACGGTAATGGTGCCATTCAGTTTTGTTCCGACAATCCGGAGATTGATCTTGTATTTATGGACATTAAAATGCCTGGTTCAATGAATGGATATGAAGCAACAAGACAAATAAAAAAATTGCATCCCGATCTTCCCATTATTGCTCAGACTGCCTATGCTTTATTTGGAGATGATAAAAAAGCAGAAAATGCAGGTTGCGATGATTATATTACAAAACCTTTTAAAAGAAAAACAATTAATAAGATAATTTTGAAATATTTTGAAGATTAATGGTTTAATACTAAAATGAAGTTAAATTTCCATTTTTGTCTAATAAATTTACTGTTTCATTCAGAATATCAAATTCTATTTTTATATCATTGATAACAGTTTCCGATACGTAAATTTCTCCAAGATGTAGTGTATCCTTGATACGAATAATTTTTAATTCCCGGTTATTTGGTTTTCCGCAAGCACGAAACGCATACTTTAATGTCTCATTAATGCTTTTAGCTATAATGGGTACTTTTGCTCTTTCGTGAAAGCCACTGGTAAATGCATTTTCGTACATTGCCTGGAAATTAATTTTTTTATATAGCTTTTCTGTAATTAGATCGGCTAAACCTATACCAAGAGCATTTCCGTGGGATTCTTCGCTGATATCATCGATAATAATCTCTTTGATATTCGGATATTCTGGTTCTTCTTCGCCAAAGACTCGTCTTCTTCCAATTATGTTTGGGTCCATTCCAACGCCGCTAATGTTTTTGCCTATTTTATCGACTATTAATATATCTATGTTTTTTATTGGTAGTTTCGGCATGTTTTCTATGGCGATTTTTAGTAATTCAGGCTCTTGAATCATGATTTCATCTTTTTGTAGTGCCTTGATAATCATTGTTTCGTCGTAGGCGTTTTCTATTATTGCTATGCCACCAATAATTTTACCTGTTGATAAAATTCGGTTTGCTGATTTTGGGTTTAATACTTTCAACCCGTAAGTGCCATGTTGATGGATTTCAAGGGCTTGTTTATGCTTTCCAACACCAATTACTATCATTTTAACAAGTCCGCTTTCATAATTTGCGTGATAACTCGTATGCGGTTTTATCCGGTTTATCAGGAATATACCATCAGAATTATATGCATATTTATCCATATAAAGCTTATTTTCGAGTCCGGTATTGTCAATCTCAACTACTTCCATTGACGATTTTATGGGACAGTTCATCGAATTTTCCGTTATCCCATAGCTTTCCAAAATTTTGGCCTGCCCTTTTGCGGTTGCACCTCCATGACTTCCCATTGCTGGGAAAATAAACGGTTTAGCACCGGATTCTTGAAAATAATTAACAACTGTTTTTATAATCAGTGCGATATTATTTATCCCTCTGCTTCCGACCGCAATCGCAATATTTTTACCTAAAAACTCTAAATCATTGAATTTTTTCAGCACATTTTCCAGAACATTGTCTATTTTTTGAATTTTCTGATCTTCAAAATGTTGTTTGATTTTAATATATCTGATGTTATTTTGCATATCTTTTATTTTGTAATGAAAAGTGAATAATTATACCAAATGGTTTAATAATCACATAACAATAACGAACTCTTTTCGGTTTATTGCCACTCCAGAAACACCTTTTATTATAGATTTTCTCAAAATTGTAACTGAGCGAAAGAAAAAATGTTCGACAATTTTTTCATCTAAAACAACTACCAACCAAACAGTTTTCTGACTTAATTCCCGATACATATCAACGATACGGCCTTCTTCTGGCCGCCCAAATGCCAGATTGTTTACGACCCGTAGGCATCATAATCTTCTTGCTTTTCTTCTCGAATTTTGATCATATCTTCATTCCTTTTTCTTCTCAATTATAAATTGTTGTTAAAAATCTGTTATGTAAAATATTTCATTAGTTATCTGTTTTAAATCCTATTCGTTTACGTTCTTTTTGTTCGATTTTCTGTTTGTCTTTTTTTATCAAATAATTCAAGGCTTCATAAACGTCCTTAAATTGTTTGTTATATTTGTTTTCAAGTTCTTTCAGTTTATCAGTTAAATCTTTGTGAGTTAAGGCGTATTGTCTTATAAACACAAATGCCCTTACAATCTGTATATTTACCTGTATAGCTTTGGGGCTGTTTAACACGCTGGCAAGCATTGCAACTCCTTGTTCAGTAAATGCAAAAGGCAAATATTTACTATGTTTACCTCTACCTGTTTTTAAGATCACAATTTGTGATCTTAAAGAATTGTACTCATCATTGGTTATCTCAAACATAAAATCGTGCGGAAAACGATCAATATTCCGTCTTACCGCTTGTTTTAAAATTCTTGTTTCAGTTTCGTACAATTCGGCAAGATCAAAATCCAACATAACCTTTTGCCCTCTTATTTCGTAAATCTTGTTTTGAATAACTTGTAATTGCATTATTCCCAAATAATTAAATATAAATACTTTGTTGGTTAATTAAGATATATCATTCTTGTTCGTGTTGTAAAATCATCAATCGTAAATCTTGTATTACCCTTATTTCCCCAATTTCCCTTATTCCTTTTATTTCCCAATACAAAACTTCATGAAGATATTATCTAAAATCTCATTTGTAGTGATCTCACCTGTTATTTCGCCCAAATGATGCAAGGCAACCCGAACATCAATACTTATCAAATCGGTTGGGATTTCATTTTTAAAACCTTCTTCAATATTTCTTATTGCCTGAAGCGATTTTGATAAAGCTTCGTAATGTCTGATATTTGAAACAAGGGTTTTATCAGAAATATTTTCAAAACTAACTGATTTTACAAGGCTTTCCGAGATAAGATTTATGTTTTCTTTTCTTTTAGCCGAGATGTAAATAGTCTCAAGTTCAACTAAATCTATAAAACCATGAGGTGTTTCTATCAGGTTATCGGTTTTGTTTCCAATTAAAATAAATTTTTTATTCTTATTATTAATATGCTCTTTAAAGTCATTTAGATTTTCAATCACTTCTTCCGGTGTGTCGCTGCTAATATCAAAGAGGTATAAAATAACTGAAGCCTGATTGATTTTTTCGTAAGTACGTTCAATTCCTATACTCTCAATTATATTTTTTGCACTTCTAAGTCCGGCTGTATCAATAAACCTAAACGAAACTCCATCAATTATAATTGTATCTTCAATGGCATCACGGGTTGTTCCGGGGATCTCCGAAACTATTGCTTTTTCTTCGTTTAGCAAAGCATTAAGTAAGGTAGATTTTCCAACATTCGGTTTTCCGATAATTGCTACCGGAATACCTCTTTTTAAAACATTTCCAACCGAAAACGAATCAGTAAGCTTTTTCAATTCTTTTTCGATAGTTTCTAACAATTTCATTAATTGTTTTCTTTCGGCAAACTCAAGGTCTTCTTCACTAAAGTCTAATTCAAGTTCAATTAATGAAGCAAACTCTACTAATTTTGCTCTTAATTCCTTAATGTTTTTCGAAAACCCACCTCTCATTTGATCAATTGCCAGGCCATGTGAAGCCTTTGAATTTGATGCTATCAAATCGGCAACGGCTTCAGATTGCGACAAATCAAACTTAGCATTTAAAAAACCTCTTAATGTAAACTCACCGGGCTTAGCAAGCCTTGCCCCACTTTTTATCAGTAATTCTATAATTTTTTGTTGAATATAAATTGATCCATGACAACTTATTTCAACAGAATCCTCGCCTGTATATGAATTTGGTGCTTTGAAAACGCTGATTAAAACTTCGTCAAGTATATTTTTTTTATCTCCAATTGTACCAAAATGAATACTATGTGGTTTAACTTGAGAAATCTTAAGATTTTTTTTTCGGGGGAAAAATATCTTTTCACAAATTTTGAAAGTTTCTGATCCAGAAACTCTAATAACCGCTATTGCACCAACTCCCGATGAAGTTGCTATTGCACAGATTGTATCAGTGTTTATCATTTTGATGTTTTTTAATTAAGCAAATTTACCTCTTTATTAAATTTAATTTTACAAAATTAGTATTCTTTTTAATATCCAAATTACGTAAACATTCACAGGGTTACGTTTCACTTCGCCCTGTGCTTATACATTTTATCCCTTTGGGATTATTGTTTTTGAAGTAATACAAAGGCAAATCTTTATTTCTAGCACATCAAAATATATTTTTAGAATCTGATCCTTATATATTTTTTTATAGAAAATGAAAAAAAATCACACCATTATTTTAAAAGATTATATCTTTGAATTTTTATTACAAAATGAGTTAAAGAGATTTTTATGAGTATTCTTGTTAATAAAGATTCAAAAGTAATTGTTCAGGGTTTTACCGGATACGAAGGCACTTTTCATTCAACAGAAATGATCAAATACGGAACCGATGTCGTTGGTGGTGTTACACCAGGTAAAGGTGGAATATTTCATCTTGATAGGCCTGTTTTTAATACTGTGCATGAGGCAATAGAAAAAACTAATGCAAACGTTTCGATTATTTTTGTACCGCGTCATTCGGCAGCGGATGCTATAATTGAGTCTATATTTGCTGATGTTGAATTAATAATTTGTATCACTGAAGGTATTCCTGTAAAAGATATGATACCTATTAAGGAATTGCTTAAAGAAAAAAAATCCCGCTTAATAGGCCCAAACTGTCCGGGAATTATAACTCCCGGTGAGGTCAAAGTTGGGATTATGCCCGGATATATTCATACTCCAGGCTCAATTGGAATTGTTTCGCGTTCAGGAACGCTTACTTATGAAGCTGTTGATCAGCTTACAAAAATTGGATTAGGGCAAAGTACTGCCATCGGTATAGGTGGTGATCCTTTAATAGGTACAACTACACTTGATGCCGTCAAGTTGTTTATGGATGACGATAAAACCGAAGCAATTGTAATAATTGGCGAAATTGGCGGAAGAATGGAGGGCGATGCTGCGAGATGGATCAAGCAAAACGGAACAAAACCGGTTGTTAGTTTTATAGCCGGAGCAACAGCTCCTAAAGGCCGTACGATGGGGCATGCCGGAGCAATAATTGGAGGAAAAAGTGATACAGCCCAGGCAAAAAAACAAATTATGCATGAATCAGGTGTTTATGTGGTTGACTCACCTGCCGGTATTGCCGAAAAAGTAGCTGAAGTATTATAAAAATAACCTGCTCTGTAAATATTCACGGTTTGAAATTAGAAACTTGAAATTAGAAATTCGGTAATCAAGCGACTTAGTAGTTAGTAATAGGAGTTTTAAAACACAAATCTCCAATTTCTAATTTCAATATTTTGTGAATGCTTACTCCGCTTAATATATAAACGTATGAATTACATTTTGTTTGATAATTTTAGAAGAAATAATTTACTTCCATTAACTTACACAAGGCCTGTTTCTGAAATACGAATCGGAATTTTAACAATCCGTGAAAAATGGGAAAAATATTTGGGTAAAAAAACTTCTACTCTTACCGAAGATTATCTTCGAAAAAAATTTCCTATCGTTAAAGAAGAAAACAATATACTTATCAATGCTTCGATTTGTCCAAATGATAAATTAATTAAAGAAATTAAGACTTTAAAACCGAATGAAGTATTAGTTGCTGCCGACGAATTTATTATTGCTATGCATCTTGAAGCCGAAGAATTAGAGAAAGTTGAAGATGGAAATACTAAAGGATTTAATGAACTGGAGTTTAAATCTGATTTTCTTAAAATTAATGATGTTTGGGATATTTTTGCTTTAAACGGACAGGCAATAATTGATGATTTTGAATTAATTACGAAAGGGCGTGAATCGCTTAAACCAGATAATACCTGCACCGTAATTGGAGACGGGAAACTTTTTATCGAAGAAGGTGCCAAAATTTGGCAGGCAACAATTAATACTACAACCGGCCCTGTTTATATTGGTAAAAATGCTGAAATAATGGAAGGTAGCCTTATCCGAGGCCCTTTTGCTATGTGTGAACATTCTGTTTTAAAAATGGGTGCAAAAATTTATGGAGCTACAACTTTAGGCCCTTATGTAAAAGTAGGAGGGGAGTTAAATAATTGTGTTTTCTTTGGATTTTCAAATAAAGCACACGACGGATTTTTAGGACAATCGGTTATCGGCGAATGGTGTAACATGGGTTCCGGAACAAATAACTCAAACTTGAAGAATAATTATAAAAAAGTCAGATTATATAATTATCCACAACAATCATTTATTGCGACAGATTTACAATTTTGCGGACTGATAATGGGCGATCACTCAAAATGTGCAGTTAACACAATGTTTAATACAGGAACTGTCGTTGGAGTTAATACAAGCATTTTTGGTTCAGGATTTCCACGAAATTTCGTCCCATCATTCTCATGGGGAGGCCATGCAGGATTTTCAAAATACGATATTAATAAAGCTATTGAAGTTGCAAAACTGGTTTATGAAAGAAGAAATCTTGATTTTAATGAAATTGAGCAAGATATTTTAAGGTCGGTTTTTGATATTACTTATAACAACTCTTAAGGGCGTGTGGAGTGTAAGAAGTATTTACCGCTAAGCACGCTAAATAACGCAAAAAATTTTGCGTTTCTTTTGCGGCCTCAGCGGTTTATTATTATAAATAATGAGTCTGGTATTAAAAGCTGCGAATGCGCGAATTATTAAATTTATTTATATTGATTATCTGTAATATCTAATCACATCTTATTATTAAGTAAATCAAATGGTTGCAAAAGCGAATCCTGCTTGCGAAATTTGATATTTGTCTATTTGTTTTCTGAAATTTTCAACAAAAATCATTGAATTTATTTGATTTATTTATCTTTGAGAAATTAATTTTTAAATAATTATTGAATTAAATAATAGTTATTATTTCTTATAAACTGATACTGAACGAGTATGCAAAAAATGAAACACATAATTATAGAAACTTCAAAACTCTTATTAATTTGGAGTTTGCAAAGTTTACGAAGCGAAGCAAGTCCGTCTGGATGCGTTTCAGTATAAATTGATTTTGAGAAATATAACAAAATAAGTTTTAAAAAACGCAGAATAATTAGCTGATATAAATGAGAAATACAATATTGATTTTAGTGTTTTTACTTTTTCAAACAAACTTAATATTTTCTCAATTTACAGATTTTAAAAGCGATACTGTTTTTCTTCGTGATACAACTACTTTAATAAGTACTTCCTTTAATCCTGATGAAATTATAAGTTTCGATTGGGATTTAAATCACGATAGTTTATTTAATAATGCATCAGGCGACACAGTTAAATATGTTTTCCCAACCTGGGGTGAAATTACTGCCGGATTGCGAATAACTACTATTACAGGTCAAAAAGATAGTGTTTATAAAACAGTAATTGTATATTATAAACCGGCACCTATAATTGTTGATTTTAAGAGCAATTTCGTATGCTATCAGGATTCAACTACTTTAATTAATACTTCAATTAGTGAACTTGAGGTTACAAACGTCGATTGGGATTTGAATGCAGATGGTATATTTAATAATGCATCTGGCGATACGTTAAAATATGTTTTTCCAAAATGGGGTGAAAATACTGTCGGATTGCGAATAATTACGATTACTGGGGAAACAGATAGTATTTATAAAATAGTAAATGTAGGCTTTTTTCCTGATTCTGTAATCGCTGATTTTAAATGTGATACTGTATGTTATCAAGATACAACAACTTTAATAAGTACCTCAATCAGCGGAGATGAAATTACAAGCTTAGAATGGGATTTGAATGCTGATGGTTTATTTGATAATGCCTCAGGCGACACGATTGAATATATTTTTCCAAAAACGGTCGAAAATACTATCGGATTACGAGCAATTACAAATACTGGCAAATCTGCAGCTATTTACAAACAAGTAAATGTACATTATCTCCCCAAGCCTAATTTTAATTGGGATCATCCTTGCGAATCAGAAGAAACCTTTTTCTTTAATGCGTCAACAATAAAAGAAGGTATTATATCTGATTATAAATGGGATTTCGGTGATATTACAGAAGAAGTTTTTGAGGAAAATCCAATTCATATTTTTGAATATGTAAGCACTTTTAATGTTAAACTTGCTTTGACCTCAAATATGGGTTGCAAAGATTCGACTTACAAAAGTGTATTAGTTCACTCCATCCCGATCATCAATATTGAATTTTCGGGTGATACAACTTTATTTATAGGTGATAGTCTGATGATGAGGGTTTATGGTAGTTATGATAGTATTATCTGGTCAAATGGCCAGAAACGTAATCGTATTTATGTTAAAACAAGTGGTATTTACACTGTAACAGCTTATTCTAAAGGATGTTTTAAATCGAGATCAATTAATGTTTTGGTCAAAGAAAGATCACCTTTGAAAGCAATGAACCTCATCACACCAAATGGAGATGGTTATAACGATAAATGGGAAATTTTTGAAATTGACCAATATCATCCTTGTCAGGTAACAATTTTCAATAGATATGGAACTCCTGTTTTTGCAAGCTTTTATTATAAAAACGACTGGAATGCAATCCTAAACGAAAAACCTTTACCCGAAGGAACATACTATTATTTGATAATAACCGGTACTATGTTGGAATTTACCGGAGCAATTAACGTAATAAGATAGCAGTTTGATTTATGATAAAATTACCTAAAATATTTATTATAGCTGCTTTATTATTAACGAATTATTGCCTTGCTCAACAATTACCAATAAGTAATCAATATATGGTTAATCCGTATTCATTATCGCCTTCTTTTGCAGGATTGACCAATAGCCCTGAATTATTTGCAGACTTTCGTAGAGATTGGTCGGGGATTCTTGGTTCGCCGAGAACAAGCTATATGTCTTTTTTTGCACCGGTTAACGAAAGAGTTTGGCTCGGCGGAAGTATTATTAATGATCAAACCGACATAATTTCAAATATTTCAGCTAATTTTTCATACACTTATCATTTGACGGCATGGGAAGAACATAATTTTTCTTTTAGTTTGTGGGGTAGTATTTATCATTCGGTGATTGATCTGACAAATGTAATTGTTAAAGATCTAAACGATCCGGTGATTGCCGGTAAACAAAAACTTGTCGGCACTTCTCTGAATGCAGGGACCAGTATTTTATATAATCATAAAAATCTCTATACGGGTATTGTTATACCAACTTTAATATCTCGCCATACAATTATAGATAAAGATGATAACAACCGTTTTTTAGTAAAAGAACGATCATTGATTTTCCATTTTTCAAGTGTTCTTGATCTTGATAATTATTGGTATTTTGAACCATATTTTGTGTATAGAAGCACGAAAAATTCACCTTCAGTTTATGACATGGCTTTTTTAATCAGAAATGATGACAAATATTGGTTCGGAGCATTGTTGAGAAAGGGAGGAGTTTTTGGGTTAAATTTTGGTTTAACTATGGCCGAGAGTCTGATATTGAATTATTCTTATGAGTTTTCGGCAAAGGGGATGTTAAGTAAATCGGATGGAACTCACGAGTTTTCAATAGGTTATTTTATTTATTTTCAGCCAAAAGAACACAGGCCTCGAAAATGGAGACATAGATATCCTTATATTATTGAGTAATAAAGCAAAAAACAAAAATAACAACAACTGAAAACAGAAAAATTTATATATTAGCAAAAAAAAAAGAAATGATTGGAAAGGATAAAATATCGGAAATAGTTAATAAAATAGCTTCAGGATACAATCCTGATAAGATTATTCTTTTTGGTTCGTATGCAAGCGAAAATCCAAATGAAAACAGCGATTTGGATATATTTGTAATTAAAGATACCGATTTGCCAAGACCCCAAAGAACAGTACAAGTTATAAAGATGCTTTATGGTTCAATGATTCCAATTGACTTGATAGTTTATACACCTAAGGAGATTGAAGAATCGAGGAATAACAGGTATAGCTTTGTTTATGAAGTTTTAAACACCGGAATAACTTTATATGAGCGAGCAAGTTAAGGAGATATCACAATGGATAATTAAGGGTGACCATGATTTGGGAACAGCAAAGATTACGTATTTTCATATTCCTGAATACCTTGATACTGTTACATTTCATTGTCAACAAGCAGTTGAAAGATATTTAAAAGCTTATCTGATTTTTCAATCCACCTCATTTAGATTCTCGCATGATTTAATTTACTTGTTAGATTTAATAATTCAAAATGATTCCGATTTTGAGAATTGTTATGATACAGTTTCTGAATTACAAGGATATGCAGTAGAAATCAGGTATCCAAATGAGACAATTTATCTTTCAAACGAAATAGTAGATCAAGCAATTTTAATTGCTAAGAAAATAAGAGATTTAGTTACTGAAAAAGTCAAAATTAAAATTGATTATAACGAAATAATTGACAAATAAAAACTTAAAAATTCATTATTCCTTGTTCGAAATTCGATATTCTATTTGGAAGTAATTGTAGGGATAGAGAATATTATAAAGTCCCCTTTATTTATTACACACTCAAATCCTCTATAAAATAGTTCTATCAGGAATATCATCATTTGTAAAATGCTTATCAACCCAGCCCGAAACAACATTTTCGCGGTTATCAAACTGTTTTACAAAAGGTTTTATATCGAGTAAAGGCGTTTTGTCCAGCATATCTACTTCTGTAAAATAAACTTTGTTCTCTATTATTTTTAATGAAACAAACCGTATTTTTTAGCGTGATTTACAGCTTCAGCCGTATTTTTTACATTTAATTTTTCTAAGATTTTTTGTCGATGTGTATTCACAGTATGAACACTTATAAACAGATTATCTGCAATCTCTTTACTAATTAAACCTTCTGATATTAAACCGAGTATTTCTTTTTCTCTTTTAGATAAATTGTTTTTTTTGGTTGTTTCCGGGAAATGAAACAATTCTCCTGTTCTGAAGTTTATTACTTTATTTAGTAAAGGCAAAGATATGTCCTGATTAGGCGATAAATCCATAACACATAAAGCTAACCAAACATTCCCGTGTTTATCCAATTCCAAAGCCTGAAATTGTTCAATAACTCTAATATATTTATCATTTCCGTCTTTTATCCGGTAATCATTAATCAATTTATAATCTTTTCTTTCTTCTACAGGTAAAGAAATAGCAAAGTTAAGAAAATAGGAACCTATTTTCATTGCATCAAGAATATCATTAGGGTGAACTTTTTTGTCAAAATATTCATTTCCTTCTTCATGTACCTTGTCTATATTAAAACCAAAAATAGTTTCAAACCTTGATGACAAATAAATATGTTTCTTCTGATATAAATCAAAAATTGAAATGGCGCTGTTTTCAATAATATTCAGTTTTTCTAAAAACTTTATATGTTTATCCAATATTGAGTAATCTAAATCATCAGGAATAAAATGTTGACTATTAAGTGCTTTTAAATACTCTGTTTGTATTTTTTCTATTTCAGTATCCATAAAATAATGATTTATCAGTATTGATATACTCTTGTAAATGTCTTTATTTTGCAAAATTAATAAAAAGAAATTTACAATGAAGGAAAGAGGTTTGTTCACATTATTGAGTATCATATTCTGCTTAAGTAATATAGTTTACTCACAAGACCTTACACAAACAATTAAAGGAAAAATTATTGACAGCGAAAGCCAAATTGGATTACCGGGAGCTACGGTAGTTGTGGTAAACTCTAATCCGTTAATAGGAACGGTTTCAGATATGGATGGAAATTTTAGGTTAGAGAATGTTCCTGTAGGTAGAATTTCATTGAAAATAAGTTATATCGGTTATGAAGAGCAATATATATCAGAACTTTTAGTGAATTCAGGTAAGGAAATATCATTAAATATATCATTAAAAGAGTCTTTTTCAACATTAGATGAAGTTGTTGTTACACCTGAAATACGGAAAGAACAAGCCATAAATAAAATGGCAACTTTATCAGCAAGAACATTTTCGGTTGAAGATGCTCAGCGCTTTGCCGGAGGAATGGACGACCCTTCACGTTTAGCAAGCACTTATGCGGGAGTAACACCAAGCACAGTTGATAATAATGAAATTGTTATCAGGGGAAATGCAGCAAAGGGTATTCTATGGAAATTGGAAGGAGTAGAAATTCCTGCCCCAAATCATCTCGCAGGAATGTTTTCCGGTGGAGGAGTGAATACTATGTTTAGTAGTAATATGTTGGCTAATTCTGATTTTTTTACGGGTGCTTTTCCAGCAGAATATGGAAATGCAATATCCGGAGTATTTGATATGAGAATGCGTTCCGGTAATTCAGATAAAAGAGAATACGCTTTTCAGGTAGGTTCACAAGGTATTGATTTTGCACTTGAAGGGCCTTTTGTAAAAGGAAAACGCTCAACGTATTTGGTGAATTACAGGTATTCTACAATAGGGCTTTTAAAACAATTAATGCCTGATATAACCGGTTTACCTACTTATTCCGATTTGAGTTTGAAACTTAACTTTCCAACAAAAAAAGCTGGTGTTTTTTCGTTGTGGAGTATTAATGGGATGGGAAATATTGCGAATGAATTAAACAAAGATACTGCCGAATGGAAAACAAATATGGAATGTTTTCAATATGATATTTCTTATAATCTAACAGCATCCGGAATAAATCATAGAATAATATTAAATAATAAATCATACTTGTTTACCTCTGCATCATTTTCAGCAACTGAATACACTAATAAAAATGTTTATTATAGAATGAATTTACAGGAAGTTCCGGTAACAAATCAAAATGAAATTAATACAAAAACATCACTTTCATCTTATTTTAATCATAAATTTACTAGCCGACTCACCAATAAAACCGGAATTATTTTAAACCGATTAACATATAACTTCGATGTTGAAAACAATACAAATGTTGCAAAAAATAATGTTGCCGATTTTTTTGTTAAAAGCAAAGGTTCTGCGTTTAGCTATCAATTCTACACTCAATCGAAATATTATTTAAGAGAGAATTTTAATATTAATGCAGGCTTTCATATTTTACATTTTAATGTAAATGATGAAATAATTATTGAACCAAGGCTTGGATTAAACTGTAGATTTGTTAATGGACATTCACTTAGCTTTGCTTACGGGAAGCATAGTAAAATAGAGCCTCTTATAATCTATAGGATGAAAGTCCCTGTTGAAAATGAATTTGAATTATTGAACTCCTCATTAGATATAACAAAAGCACATCATTTTGTGTTAGGATATAATATGAAAATTGGTAAAAAAACATTTTTTAGAATCGAACCATATTTTCAGTTTTTATATGATGTTCCGGTGATAGCGGATAGTTTGTTTTCAATGATAAACTACACAAGCGAAACATTTTTTACAAAACAGTTAGTTAATAAAGGAACAGGCACAAACATTGGCATAGACTTAACTTTGGAACAATTTATCAATAAAGGTTTCTATTATATGATTACAGCTTCAGCTTATGATTCTAAGTATAAAGGAGGTGATGCGGTGGAGCGAAATACTAAGTATAATCAGCACTTTGTTTTTAATATTTTAGCAGGTAAAGAGTGGCAAACAAAAAATAATAACACTTTTGGTGTTAATGGTAAATTCACATTTCTTGGGGGTAAAAGACAATCTCCTGTAGATTATTTTGAGTCAGAAAAATACATGTATGTTATTTACGATGATTCACATATCTATGAAAATCAATTACCTACAAGTTATTTTGTTGATATTTCTATAAATTACACAATTAATAAACCTAAATATTCTCAATCGATTATTTTCCATGCAAAAAATTTACTACTGCAGGAAGAATCGTTAGGACACGCCTACAATTATAAAACAAATTCAGTAGAACCCTATGGATTAACTATTATATTTCCTTATATAAGTTACAAAATACAGTTTTGAAATTATATTCGTCCAATAAATTTACAATAAGTAAGTGCTGTAATTCGGTAAATTATATGTCCGAATTTTGTATAAGGTAAATAAACAATTACCATCCAGACCAAAACCAAATGCACAAAATAAATATGATAGGCAATTTTCCAGCTATCAAATCTTGCAATTTCAACCAATACTCCCGAGATAACAAGTAAATAAAGGGAAATTAAGAAAATCCAATCAAAATAATTGCTGTTTCCTGAAAGTTCTTCGTCGGTCAATCTTTTAAAAATCATTATCGAAAGCCCTGTGAAAAGTGAAAGGGCGGCAATGTTTCCGGCGATTTTTACAGGATTAAAAAATGACAAAGGATATTCGAAAAACAATACTGAAATTATTGCAAAAAAGGTTACGAATAATAATGTTATAAAACCATAAAAAACCATTAGATGAGTCGAAAATTTATAATTATTACTTTGGCATTTATTAAATTTTAGATGTGATAATATTTCTTTGAAAGCATTAATAAAACTCTTGAAAATTTTATTTTTTGTTTCTTTGGGATGCATATGTTTTTTCAGGTCTTTCCAAAAACTTTTCATGCTAAATATAATTCCAACAACAGTTAACAGAACCAATATTGAAAATGAAATATTAAGTTGTTTATGAGGAAAAAACTTTGAATAAATAATCTCACCGCTTGGAATATTCAGTCCGTTAATTAAATAAATAATTATAAGAATTATTATTGCCGGTATTAAAATAATAAAAGGAAGGTTTTGAATTTTACTTAAAAATGAAGCAATAAATTTTGGTTTTGAATAATGTAAATAGCTCATAAACCTTAGAGAAGAAAGTACGTCGCCCGGCTTAACCCCACGTGGGCAATAAGTTGTGCAATCGCCACATTGATGACAAAGCCAGATATCGGGATCGCCCAAAAGTTTTTCTTTCAATCCCCAGCCGGCCCATATCATTTCCTTTCTTGGAAAAGGATTATCCTCAGGTGATAGTTTGCAAATTACCGAGCATGTTCCGCATTGCATACATTGCTTCAGCGGAGCACCACTATCCTTTGAAAGTTTTTCAATAAAATCTATGTCAGGTTCGAGTATTCTCACAAATTCTTTTTTTATGTTTCGTGTTTAAGGTTTCAGGTTTCGAGTTACCAACTGATTACCGATTACTGATTACCGATTACTTATTTTAGTCTCCAGCATCCAGCTACATCTCCTTAAAAGGATTTGGCCCAATATCTTCAATAATTTCAACATAATCGTTTATAATTTCCGGTATTCTGTCATATTCGTTAATTTCAAGGAATTCGGTTTTCAGTCGTTCGGGTTCAAGCATCATTTTTTCAAGGGTTTCGCTGATATTTTCTCCACGTGTTTCGTTCAATTCGCTACCATGAATAAAATGACATTGATAATCATCGCCGGGTTTACAACCGATCATTAATATTCCGTCAAAACCTTGCGAAAGTGCATCGGAAATCCATACCTTATTCACTGAACCAATACATCTGACAGGAATTATCCTGACATAAGAACTGTAATTTAATCGTTTAAAACCAGCCATATCGAAAGCCGGATATGCATCGTTCTCGCAAACAAAAACAAGTATTCGGGGTTTTTCTTCAAATTCGTCAGGGATATTTACAGCTTTGATCATCGAAGAAATACTGTTGATGGAGAAATCACTGAAATTTATTATTCTTTCGGGACATGCACCCAAACAAATTCCACAGCGGCGACAACGAGAAGGATTTGGCAAAGGAGTTCCTTTTTCGGTTTCATCATAAGCCCCGAAAGGACATTCTTCCGTGCAGCGTTTGCAGTCGGTACATCTGTCAAGATAAAGTTCAGGGAATGAACGGTCGCCGGATCGGGAATGTACAGATTCACCACGTTTGGTGGCTTCAATACATTGTATTGCTTTCATTGTTGCTCCACAGGCATCTTCTATACTTGCAGTTATATCCATTGGTGACCGTATTGCTCCGGCAGCATAAATTCCTGTCCGGCGGGTTTCATAAGGAAAACAAATAAAATGTGAATCAGGAAAATCATATTTTAAAGCCGGTAAACCTTTTCCCATTCTGTAATTTAAATTCAATTCATCGGAATCGGCAGGTGTCATGCCTGTTGCAAGTATAACCAGATCAACTTCCAACTGAATTTCTTCTTCGAGAAGGGTGTTATCAATTGTAATTATTAATGTTTCTCCATTTTCGGAAATAGATTTTACATCACCTTTAGTAAAGAAAACCCTGTTGTCGTTTTGAATTTCTTTGTAAAAGTTTTCGTAATGTCCTTGAGTTCTGATGTCTTTATAAACAATAAAGGCATTAGAATCTTTATTTGCTTCCCTCAGATATTTTATTTGTTTCAAACTGGTTCCGCAACAATAGTTTGAGCAATAGGGTAAATGTTCCTGATCACGAGAGCCGGCACATTGAATAAATAAAGCACTTTTGACTTCTTTGTTATCCGAAGGCTTTAGTATTTTTCCTTTCGCAGCAAGGCTTTCCATTTCAAGATTGGTAATTATATTTTTGAAATTTCCGTATCCAAATTCTGTGAGTTTCATGGCATCATAAGGTTTCCATCCGGTTGCCATTACAATTGCTCCTGTTTTTAATAAATTCTCATTTCCATTTGTTTTTACTTTAACTGAAAATTCACCGGGTTGTCCGCTTATTTCAATTATTTCAGTTGATTTTAAAGCTTTAATCTTCGGATGGTTTTCAATCTCTTTTATTTTTTCAAAAACAATTGGTTCTTCAGGATTTTTATAAGGATAACGAAAAGGCATTTGTTTATGCAACTTTGCCGAGTAACCACCAAGTTCCTTTTCTTTTTCGAGAAGAAAAACATTATATCCCATTTTGGAAGCTTCAATTGCCGCAGTAATTCCTGTGATCCCACCTCCAACTACCAAAATATCAGAGCAAAAATCCTGAATTAAATAGGGCAGAGGTTGAAGTATCGAATTGACTTTTGCAATTCCCATTCTAAGAATATCTTCGGCAAGCATTTGAGTGTCTTCATTGTTAGCAACGTGCGGCCAAATAACTTGCTCCCTAAAATTCAATCGTTCAACAATAATGTCTTTATCAAATGACAAAGTTTTTGTGTTTTGCCTTGGCGAACAAGCGCCAATAACAATAGCTTTTGGTGATGTTTCTTCAATATCTTTTTTTATTAGTTCTATCCCGTTTTTGGAACAAAGGTTTGGATGTTGTTTAAAGCAGTTGACTTGAAATTCTTTTTCAGAAATATCTTGAAGTGAATCAATGTCGATGGATTTTCCGATCTCGCATCCCGAACAAAGATAGATTGATATTTTTTTATTATCCATTGAATAATAGTGGATGAAATTAAGAAAATATTTCGTATGTTTTAGAGTAATGAAGCGTTTTATAAAAACGGCTTTTAAAACTTAGTTCCCCCGAATAAATTAAATAGCCATCTTTAGCTTTATCACTGATATTGTGAAAATAATTTATACCTTTTAAAAACTTTTCATTAAAAGTCATAGCAGCTTTAATTTCAATAGGAATAAGAGAATTTTGTTTTTTGTAGACAAGGTCAACTTCATTGCCGTTATTATCACGAAAGAAAAAAAGGTTAGGTTCAAGACCCTGGTTTAATCTTGCTTTAACTGCTTCCAATACAACCATATTTTCGAATAATCCACCAAGAAGCGGATCGCGATGAACCTGTTCCTGAGTTTCAATACCTAAAAGGTATGATGCCAATCCAACATCTGTAAAATAAATTTTTGAAGATTTGATAATACGCTTACCAAAATTTTCAAAATATGGCCTTAACTTAAAAATAATAAATGAAGCTTCCAAGATCGACAACCAATGAGCAATTGTTGGAGATGAAACGCCCAAATTGTTTGACAATGAATGAATATTTAAAATCTGTCCAATCCTTCCGGCTAATAGTCTAATAAAGTCATCAAAAATCCCTAAATCCTTCAATTTTATCATTTGTCTTAGATCACGCTCAATGTAAGTTTGAAAATAGTTCCTATAGGCTTTGAAAGGATTTTGTTTTTTTTCGTAAATACGTGGTAAAAACCCAGTGCAAATTTGTTCATCCCTGTTTAAATTCAGCTTAAACGATTTGATTTCATCAATTGAAAAGGGTAAAAGTCGTAAAAGTGCAGTTCTTCCTGCAAGCGATTGAGATACCGCCTCATCTAACGATAATTGATGACTTCCGGTAATTAAAAACATACCGTTCTCATTCTCTCGATCTACAATTGTTTGAATGTATGATAACAATTGAGGTACTCGTTGTATCTCGTCGATAATTACAGGGCATCTGAAAGTATTAAAAAAAGCATTGGCATCTGTTTCTGCCAGTTTACGGATCTCCGGATTTTCGAGGTTACAATAAACAAAGTCCGGATAAGTGATTTTTGCCAAGGTGGTTTTGCCTGATTGCCTCGGCCCTGTGAGGGTAACTACAGGGTATTCTTTCATTAAACTAATTAACTCACCTTGTATTGTTCTTTTTATTATCATAGGGCAAATATACAAATTTTTATACATTTTTAAAGTTAAACTTTAATTTTGTATAAAAACTAACCTAATAATTAGTTTTAGATATTGCGTTTTTCATTCAAAACAATCGTTTTTTTTGCAATTTAGTTGAATTATATTTTTGTTTTCCCTTAAAAGTAATTTAATTTATCTCGACCTTTGCACCAATTTAAAATGATTTTAAATAAAGTTTAATTTTAATAAATATACAAATATGAAAATGCAAAAGGGAGCATATACATTATTAATCACTCCTTTCAACGAAGATCAATCACTTGATGAAGAAGGCTTAAAGCAAAATGTATTAAAACAGGTGGAATCGGGTATTCATGGGATTGCACCATTGGGCGTAACGGGCGAAAACACTTTAATGACCGATTATGAGGTAAAACGGGTAGTGGAAATTATTGTTGAAAATGCAAAAGGAAAAGCTAAAATTGTACCTGATACTTGTGTGATGAGTTTATGGAAAGCCAGAGAAAGAGTAAAGCTATTTGCCGATTGTGGTGCTGATTATATTTCCGTGTTCGCTCCATTTTTTGTTCTTCCAAAGCCTGACGGTTTGATTGAGTTTTATGAAAAACTTGCCGATTATTCGGAGCTACCAATTATTTTACACAATGCAAAAGGTAGGACAGGAATTGAATTAACTCCCGAAATTACGGCAAAACTTGCAAAACATCCTAATATTATCGGAATTAAAGACGGAAATAAACAATTAGATCATCTGGCAAAGGTTGTGTATTTAACTAAAGATGATGATTTTGAAGTGTTCACAGGAAAAGACACAACAGCTTTTCCGTTTGTTGCATTGGGTGGAAGCGGAACTTTCACGGTTGCCGGTAATATTGTTCCCGAAATAATGAAGCAAATGATAGATTTTTCTCTTGAAGGAGAAATTACAAAAGCGAGAGAAATTCATCATAAATATTATCGTCTTTTTGAAGCATTACGATTCGAAACCAATCCGATGGCAGCCAAAATGGCTTTGAACCTTTCAGGCCAACCGGCTGGTGGACTTAGGCTTCCTTTAACTCCTCTTAGCGAACAAAAAACAAAAATACTCAAGTCGATTATGGAGGAAAATGGATTAGTTTAAATGTGACTATTCACATTTGACCACTTCGTGGTTTGAAATTGCAAGTAATCAATTATTTAATAAGACGATTATTTTATTGTAGAGAATTAGCAATTTAACAGTTTAACAATTTCTGTTTCTGGTAGCAGCAATTTTTCCAAAAAAAAGAAATGAATTTGTCTTATTTTTGTCATATATTTGGCAATCATTAATTAAAAAATTTAAAAAAGATGAAAAATATTTTAAGTATTCAGTCAGTAATGATCCTTTCTATTCTGTTTTTTGTTTCAACACAATCTATTCAGGCACAATATTCCCTCGACTTTAACGGAGATGAAGATCATGTTGTGTTAAACGGAACTGATGTAGCACCACCCTGGAGTTTGGAGGTGATGGTAAATAAATCTGAAACCGATAATTATCAGCATTTGCTTACTGGCCCGAACGGAATAAGTGGAATACGTATTGAGCAGTGGTGGGGAACTAAAGTAGGATTTACGGAAGGCGGTGTTGCCGACTATACTTTTAATTATACCCTCCCGATAGGTGAATGGATCCATCTGGCGATGACCAATAATGGAACTCAAACTAAATTGTACGTGAATGGTACATTCCACAGTACAATCAGTGGCTCCATCAGTCTTCCGAGAAGATTGATAAGCAAAGGTGCCGAGGATGCTTCAATGAAAGCTAAAATTGATGAGCTACGATGGTGGAATCTTGTTTTAGAAGATGATGTGATCGAACAATATGCAAACCAGCCGGTAACTCCCGATCACCCTAACTATAATAATCTTTTAAATTACTATAAATTTGATGAGGGATCGGGAAATACTTGTTATGATTCAAAAGGTTTCCTGAATGGAACCATTTACGGCGCAGTTTATTATATTGATACTGATCACGATGCAGGAGTATCGAAACTTGTTGCACCTGCAAATAGCCCAGATAACTACTCTTCATCTGAACCATTAATAGTTAGAGTTAAGAATTTTGGTTATGAGGATATTACTGAAGATTTCACAGTTGCCTATTCTCGTGAAAATATTTTGATGGAAACCATTACTATCCCTGCTGCCACAACACCTTTGTTGTCAAATCAAACTATCGACATTGAGTTTGAGCCTGTTAATATGAATACTACAGGATCTTATCATTTCCAGTTTTTTACTTCTCTTGACAATGATGAGAATATGAACAATGATACACTTACAAAAACCCTGGTTAGTTTTTCTAATGTAATGGGAAATATTACCGAATTTAATGTGGACACAAATACTGTTGAAATTGCTTGTGGAACACCAAAGTTAAGAGTGATTTTTTATAAAGAAAACATGTTTAGAATATGGCTGGCTCCCAACGGGTATTTCAGTAATCCGGCGGGTGATCATATTGTTGTTAGTTATGATTTTCCTTTGATTGATATCGAAACATCTGATGAGGGTGACTATTATAAAATATCCTCTGGTTTACTCGAATTACATGCTTATAAAAATCCCCTGAAGTTTACTTTATATGAAAGCAACGGAGAAACAGTTATCTGGAATGAAACAGGTGGCCTTGATTATGGAACACGGACATTTCAATATCTTGAACCTTATGAAGAAGAATATTTTTATGGCGGTGGAATGCAAAATGGATATTTCTCTCATAAAGGTACAAAAATTAAAATCTCAAAAGAAATTCAAAACTGGGATGACGGAGCTGTTCCCAATCCGGTTCCATTTTACATGAGTACAAATGGATACGGAGCATTCAGAAATACTTTTTCACCGGGAGAATATGATTTCCGTGATGAAACATCATTGTCGCATAATGAAAACCGCTTTGACTGTTTTTATTTTTATGGACCTTCTTTACAGGAAATTCTTGACGGATATACTGAATTGACCGGCAGACCAATTCTTCCTCCAAGGTGGGGACTGGAACTTGGTGATGCCGACTGCTATAATACCGGCGGCCTGACTACCCCGGATGTTATTGAGCTTGTTGCCGATAAATACCGTGAATACGATCTGCCCGGTGGTTGGATACTCCCGAACGACGGTTATGGTTGTGGATATGTTGAGCTGCCTTATGTTGTCGATGAGCTTGCCGAACGAGGTTTCCATACCGGTTTATGGACAGAAAATGGTGTTTCCCAAATTGCCTGGGAAGTAGGAACTGCCGGAACCAGGGCTTGTAAGCTGGATGTTGCCTGGGTTGGTTCAGGTTATTATAATGCATTGAATGCGTGCAAATCAGCATATACAGGGATAGAAGATAATTGTGACGAACGTGGTTATGTCTGGTCGGTTTGCGGCTGGGCCGGAACTCAACGATACTCAATTGTCTGGTCGGGTGACCAGTCCGGCAGCTATGAGTATATCCGTTTTCATATACCAACTTTTATCGGATCGGGATTATCGGGATATAATCTGGCCTCAAGTGATGTGGATGGGATTTTTGGCGGAAGTTCGGCAACTTATGCCCGCGACCTGCAATGGAAAACTTTTATCCCGGTAACTTATACCATGTCGGGGTGGGCTTCTAATGATAAACATCCATGGAATTACGGTACAAGTATTACTGATATTAACCGCAAATACCTGAAATTAAAAATGCGGCTTACTCCCTACATGTACACTTTATGTAATGAAGCTTATGAATCGGGTGTTCCGGCTGTACGTGCAATGATACTTGAATATCCTGAAGACCCCGTAGCTTATGGCACAACTACACGATATCAGTTTATGAGTGGGCCAAATATGCTGGTGGCACCTGTTTACACGTCATCCTATTTCAGGGACAGTATTTATTTCCCTGCCGGCGAGTGGATAGATTATTGGGATGGTACGGTTTTTACAGGTTCATCTTTTTTAAACGATTATATGGCTGATATAAGCACATGCCCCGTATTTATTAAAGCAGGTGCTATTATTCCAATGTATCCCGAAATGCTTTATGATAATCAATTCCCCAAAGACCCCGTAACTTTCGATATTTATCCCAATGAATATTCTTCATTTGAAATGTATGAAGATGATGGTTTAAGCCGTGATCACAGAATCGGTGCTTTTACGAAAACCCTTATAGAATGCGATGGCCCGGGATTTGGTAGTAGTGGAATTGTTACAATAACAGTTGGTGAAAGCATTGGTGATTATGAGGGCAAACCAACAGAACGATCTTATCGTTTGGAAGTGCATGCACACGGCCATCCAAATATTATTAAACTGAATGATGTTCCCTTAACAGAATTTGCTACTTTGGAAGAATTAGAACAAGCAGTTGAAGGTTGGTTTTATGATCCTGATGACAGGCTGGGAATAGCACATGTTAAGACACAATCATTATCCACCAATACAGCCTTTGAAGTAGAACTTGATGTTGCAGTTGGTATTGAAAGGGTAGATGTAAATGATGAAGTGATAATATTCCCAAATCCGACTACAGGCATTGTTTCAGTTGTTTCGGAAAATTTGGAAATAAATAAAATCTCTGTTTTTGATTTTATAGGAAAGATTATAAATGATTCAATAGTGATTAAACAGGAGCTTAATTCAGCGGAAATAAATTTATCGTCCCAACCTAATGGAGTTTATTATTTATTTATCCGCACAAATAAGGGAAATATTAGAGAGAAAGTGACGGTTGTGAAATAGAGGGAAATGATTTAGATTTATGAATTTGGAATTGAGATTTTGTGTTTCTCACAGTATGGTTTTTTTTATTAGAATAAATGAAATATTTTATGTTACTTTGTTGTAAATAAATTTTGACACGGTTTACAATTGGTTTTTTTGAAGTGAAAAACAAAGAAAAATAATGGCCAAAGAATAAATATACACTATTAACGCTCTATAGTATCCCAAATTGGGAGGATAATGCTTATAGGATATTATTATTTCGGAGATGTGAGTAACCTTAAAAGAAAGTATCAATAATGAAAGAGCTTATTAAAACCAACCTTAAAATTTTCCTTTCGGCTTTGACATTTTTAATAGCCGGTCAAGTATCAGGACAAGATTCTTTATCTTATCTTAATGTCTATCCTGCAGGCATCTCATTTGAATATGGGATAGGAAATTATTCCGTAAAGGACGAATATATTTCTAAAGAGAAATATTCGGGAAGGCTTCCTTACTATTCTTTTGGCTGGGCACGTAAGCATACTAAATATGTTTACCGTCTTGAAATGGCATATAGAAACTCAAATGATATAAATAACTACAATGTTTCAACCGACATCACCCAGTTTGCGCTCAACCAGGGATTTCTTTATCCATTAAAAAAAAGGACATTATTTAAGAATGATTTATATATTTGGCTGGGGCCCTCGGTAGAATTCTTCTTCTATTATAGCAAGCCGGATATCGCGGTTTCAGGATTTGATTATGCGCAATCATTTGCCGGGTTGTTGTCTGCAGGATTTAATGCTGAATTCATCTATCCTTTAAAGCGTAACTTCCAATTAGAATCTTCTTTAAGTTTATCTGTCCTTTCCTTGGGTTTTCGCATGGTTGATAGTGAGGAAGATAATCAATCGCCTGCTAATCTCCTTACTTTATTTTCAGGACTAAACTCATCATTTGATTTGGGAGCCCGTTATTACATATTTAACCGATTATCTGTAAAACTTGCTTTCAAATTTGAGTTGACACGCATCAGTGTATGGGACCCACTTCTTTCCGCCAGTGATAATTTGATAATTGGTTTAAGGTATAAATTTTAAAAGGGGGGCGAAACATGAAAAAGTTAAAACTTATATTTTGCCTTGCAATTGGAACCTTGATTTTTAGTTGTGAAGATATTATTGTAAAACCGGTAGATTCAAACCAGAACATTGAAGACTTTGAAGCTGTCTGGAATAGAGTGAACGACGTATATCCATTCCTTGAATTTAAAAAAATTAATTGGGATTCAATTTATACTGTTTATCGTCCACGTGTTGAAGCAGCGAAAGGAGATGAATTCTATTTTGTATTGCATGATTTGTTAGCTGAATTGAAAGATGGCCATGTTTATTATCATACCGATGGAGGTGGTGAAGTATATCCGTTTTATCCTCAAAGACATTTCAAAGACCGGCATGCCTACAGTCCCTTTGTAGTGAGAACATATTTTGATAAAGAACTACGTGTAACAGAAAGCAGGAGTGCAGAATATGAAATTTTACCGAATAATATAGGCTATGTATTTTTATCGGATTTCCACGAAAATTATCTGACAAATGAATTCCCGGGAATTTTAGATTACCTAAAAAATACAAAAGGATTAATAATTGACATTCGACAGAAAAGAGGTGGAAGTTATCAAAATGTTGAAGCTGTGGTTACACGATTTATGACTGACTCGCTTGAAAGACCAAAACTTTATTTTCTTGGTGAACTGGTTGATATACCTCCGATTCAGCCTCAGGGGCCTTTCACCTATACAAATCCTGTTGTAGTATTGATAAATGGCTCAACATTTAGTGCAGGAGAATTAACCACTGAAATATTAAAACAATTACCAAATGTAACGGCAATTGGAGATACTACAGGAGGAGGCGGTGGTGCTGGATCAAATAAGGCAAATAACAAGAGTGATTTCAAGTTGCCAAGTGGAAAATTGATTAGCACACCTACAGGTTATTTGGAAGGATATGACGGACAGCAGATTGAATGGCTTGGTGTGCCGCCGGATATTCGTGTTGAGCAAACAGAAGAAGATATTTTAAACGGCAGAGATAAACAATTGGAATATGCAATTAATATGCTAAAGTAATGATCATATTGTAAATGAAATTAGAATAAGGCAACTCACAACATATTAGGATTTAAGGCTCAGTTGGCAAACAAAAAAAGCAAGAAGGAAGGTTGATTCTTCTTGCTTTTACCATTTTACCAAAAAAAGACATTGCCAATT
>Ga0233437_1001509_pt1 | contig 42273 bp, 59 predicted proteins | sample SI_122_August201_FD_182714 | JGI IMG/M metagenome (GOLD analysis project Ga0233437, IMG submission 182714) | Seawater microbial communities from Saanich Inlet, British Columbia, Canada - SI_122_August2016_200_MG | ecosystem: Environmental > Aquatic > Marine > Inlet | place: Canada: British... | reverse complement strand
AAGAATTCATTAAATCTGTTGCTGATGGAGTCGATCCTAATGGACCAGGTGGTAAAAATATTACTAAAGCAGAAGCATCTACAATAGCAAAGAAGGCTATTCAAACATTTAGTCTTGCTACTTGGACATTTTTCGATCTACCATTTATAAAATTAATGAAAAAAATACTACGATTTAAAAAGTAATGGCAAAGAAATTAAAAACATATCATACTTTCCATAAAGGTCTACACAATGTAATGTCAGGTAAATTATTACCAGATGAAGCATTAGCTGATTCTTTAGGGTTTAATACAAGTAAACCAGGTGAGATAATTTTACTTGGTAATGGTAAGACTCAATATGGGACTGCTTCCCCTACAGTTACTACGCTAACTCCTGGATATGGTTTGTTTTTATTTCATAGTGATTATATTATTGTATATGATACTGATGGTGGGGCACCAGTAGTTCCAGCATTGAAACCCGCCCCTACTCCAACAGTTGAAAATACTATTTTATTAATTCAAGATGATACAAAAACTTATATTTATGATACTGTTAGTAATGTTACTCACCTATTAGCAATTGATTTATCTGACTCTACTGGAATAGTTTTACCAGTTTATGTTAATGTTGATGGTAATATTATTATATGTGATGGTAATTGGGTTAATACTGCTAGTATAAGTAAAATGTTAATATATATTAAGCGTACTCATTTTCTTGGAATAGATGCAGACGCTTATGATAGTTGGTATGTAAAGAATTTTGCACTAGCACAACCAACTAGAGGGTTAGTTGCTGGAGCTGTTGTTTCTGTAGATGATGGTGGTGGTGATGTAGATACTATAAGTATTTCTGCTGGTGATATTGCTCCAATGGTGAGTGAAATAGATCAAGCTGTTTCTGATACTGATAAATATATCGCTGTCAATCATACTCATGTAGGTAGTGATTTTAGTGCTATAAATGATGCTACTGGTACAGGTGAACTTGAAACTGATTCTGTTAGTCCTGATTGGACAAGTCAAGCTTATGGAATATACCCTCCTGCTGGAGCTGGGTTCGCTATTGATAAAGCTATTTCTGGAGCTGGTGGTACTTTTTCAGCGGCAACAAGTTGTAAGGTATATATTACATTTGTTTATGAGAACGAACAAGAGACATTACCATTCCCAGTTAATAATGATGATATTTCGACAGTATATTTTACTATTGTTGCTGCAAATTCTATAGTATTAATAGTAAATGCTACAAGTCCATATGATCCTAGAATTGTTGGTGGTAGAGTCTATTTTAAAGATGAAACAAGTGGCAATGATTATTCAAACGATTATCATTTGCTATGTGATATTAATCTTGAGAAGGGTATAAGGAAAAACTTAACGGATGGTTATACTGTTTGGGAATTAGAGACAAGTGGTAAATTACATTCAACAATTACTATTGATGATCCAACTTTTGAAACTTATTATTCTATTAATGGTTATCAGGGTGACATTGATTCTATTACAGCTAGATATAAAACTGGGGTAATTGCTAATAGATCGTTGTATGTAGGTAATGTTTATGTAGATGGTATTGCTTATGGTGATCGAATGATGAAAAGCCCTGTCAATAAATTTAGCGTACTACCTTCTACTTCATTCTTAGATGTCGTTGTTAATGATGGTGAAAGCATTGTTAAATTAGTTTTATATGGAGATAGAATATTACAATATAAACAAAGTAATATGTATGTTGTTAATATTGCTCAAGCTATTGAGTTTTTAGAAACCTCTTATGAAGGTGTTGGAGTTAATAAGCCTTGTCAAGTTACAACTACTGAATTTGGTATTGTTTCTATAAATAAAAATGGTTGTTGGATATTTACAGGTGAAGGCTTAAAATCATTGTCAGAAGGTAAAATTGATTTAAGTTTATTAGATTGGACAAATGATACTCCTTCTATTGGTTATGATTTTGTTAGAAATGTATTGGTTATTTACTGTGGGACAGATGGTACTACTGATGAATTTTATGAGTATAACTTTGTTTATAATAATTGGACTTCTGGTAATACTGTTGGACTATATCCTGCAACTAATTTTGTTAGAGATAAAGATGGTTCATTAATTTATTATAGCAATAGCGGTACTGATAAAGCATACAAACATACTAGCACTGCTGTTGTTCCTGTGACTGGAAATATATTAGTTACTAAGGATGAATTTTTAGATAGTCCTGCTGTTAAAAAAGATATACACAAATTGATATTTCATGTAAAGGCTGACGGTGCTCAAACAATTGGAATCTATTATAGGAAAGATGGAGAAACTTCTTGGACAACAGTTAATGCTACTTATGATATTGATACCAGTAATATTTATGTAGTAAAAGAGGTTGAATTAAATATATTCAATATATACTCTATTCAGTTCAAATTCTCTTTGACTACCGCCTTATCTGATACTAATTTTGGGTTAGGGTCAGTTACTATTTATTATTCATTAAAAGAGCCTATATAATGGAAGGTAGTGAGAATTTTAATCGTAGATTGATACATTGGGGTGCTCGTGTAGGTGATGTTAAAACAGGCTATCCATCAAATACAGAAGGCAGAGAGGGAGATACACAAACTAGGTTTATTTCTAATTTAGGGTTATATCTGTTTAAGAAATATAAAAATGAATGGTATGGTGTAGCAATGACAAAATTATCAGACCTTAAAAAATTGTAGGAGTTTATAATGACAAGAATAAATACAGCAAATGCTACAAGTGCAAATGCTCTTTTAAATGATAAGATTGGTAGTTTCTTTGGTTCAGAAGTGTTACAATCTAAAGCTGGTATAAATAAGGCTAAGATTGAAGCAGATAAGAAACGTAAAAAGAGGGCTGACATCATTAATTCTGCATTGGTGGTTGCCAATATAGCTTTGCCTGGTATATCAGCCGTGAAGGAAGCAAAGGCACTTGCAAAGATTGGTGCTACTAAAGCGAGTGCTACAAAAGTAGCTCAAGTTGCTGGCAAAGAAGCATTAAAAACTGGGTCTAAATCTGGTTTGCAAATTGCATCTACAACTAAATTTGTCCCTCCTAAAGTCAATGTATTTAAAGAATTTGGTAGGGGTGTATTGAGACAAAACAAATCAGGTGATTTATATAATATAACAACTGAGAGTGGTGAAATTATAAACAATGTACCTCGTTATGTATTGAACGCAGGTAAGAATCTTACTAATGAGAAAGACAGAATTGAACTTTACAAAGGGTTAATGGGGAGTATATAATAATATGTCAATAGAAACCAATGCTCGTGATAGATATGCAAAGGCTTTAAGGCGTCAGTTATTTGGATTGTTAGGTGATGATGGACAATTAGACTTCTCAGTATTTGATGATTTAGAAACAGAAGAAAAAGGTTTTGCAAATACAACTTTTCAAAATAAGTTTTCAAGCAATTTAAATAAAACTACTAATGATCTTTCTAACTTCAATAGTAGCTTTGATCAACAAGTTGGTAAGAGTAATCTTGCAGGTTCTGGTATATTTGATAGATTTAAAGATAGAACTACTGATTTATTAAGCAGGAATTATAATGATCAAGTTGATCAGATATTTAATCAACGTGAAACAGCTTTATTTGGTATAGGTAAAGAATTTGGTCAAAAGAGGCGTGAGTTTGAATCTTCATTTAATCAACGTCTAGCTGAATTATCTGGCACAGTTAGTAAATTTGCTACTGGTGATATTAATAAACTTGGTAATCAAGGGGGATTTAATCCTAGACCTGCTGCACCTTTATATACTGCTGAAAATCCAATAAATCTATATGGTGAATAAGGAGTAACTGATGCCTAACGAACTAAATGCGGTACTTGGGTTTTTAAATCAATCTTTAGACAGAAAAGAAGCTAAAGACCAACGTGAATTTCAGAATACTCTTGCTTTGCAGAGAATGGTAAAGAGTAATAAGCAAACAGAAATAGCTAATATGGTCAATTTGCAAAATGTACTTGGCAAATTGACTGCTGATCATCAGTCCTCTATTGACTCATTAAATTTAACTAGCGAAAATATAGGTAATTTAACTGGAGATGTAACTCAAATATTAGGTAATGTTGAATTATCTTATACTGAAAAATATAGTCAAGGATTTGAAGCAATTAATAAAGCTAAAAATAAAATAACTCAATTTGCTGATAGTAAAAGGAATCTTGCTAATAGGTTTGCTATAGCATCTCAAAATGATGGACAAGCAGGTTTTAGTTCAGAAGATCAAGAGTATTTTGATAGTCAAGGGGTTGGTGGTGGATTAACAGAACAAGAGTCTATATGGATGCAACAATTTATTGATACTGATACTGCTACAAGTGCAGATAGAACTAAAGCAATAAATGTTAATATGGAGACAACTGTCAAATCTATGATTGCTGATAATTTAGTAAATAATGTTAAAGACCCTATTGTTTCAGCTTATAATGCAATGCAAGCAAATCCTGATTTATCAGCTAAAGAAAAAGAGATTGGAGCAGCTAATTTTAGTTCTTATCTTGTAGCTAAAGATCAAAATAAAACAAGAGATGAAAAGGCTTTACAGAAAACTATTGATGCTGAAATAAAAGCAAATGAGGAATTATTAGAATCAGACCTTCAAATGAGAAGAGATGGCATAAGAAAATCATATAAACAAATTGCTTTTGAATCAGATTTAACTCCAATAACAAAAGATTCTGATATTAATATTGAATCTATTCAAAATTTAGATGATGAACTTATTAAAAGGTTAAATAATATTGTTATTGGTGATAAATTTAGTTCATTGGACTCTGAATTTGTTGAATTGGTTAAATTTGCATCTAAATCTGGAAGTGAAATTGAAAAGAGGGATCGTATAACTGCTGCAATAAATTATCTTGCAGAAAATCCTACTCAAGTTGAGAAGATGGATTTTGCTCTGTTTGGTAAAGGTAATCCAAATGATGAACAAGGTTCTTTTTTAACAAGAGCAATAGAGCTAAGAAATTTAATGACAACATATTTTGATGAACAGAAAACTAGACGTATAGATAAAGAAAATTTTACTGGTGAATTAGGTGATTTAGAAGTGTTTGGTTCTCAAGCGATTGATATTAATGCAGATATACCTATATCTATTGATCAACCTTCTCCAGATGTACAAGATTCTGTTACTGATGATATACAATTATCAGAAGTGGTAAGTGACACACGATTAGGTTATGGTGTTATAAAAAATGAAAAAGATATAACACAAGTATTTAATGATTTTATTAGTGGTGGAATTACTAGAGCTAAAATGGATTCTTTGTTTGATACAGATACAGTAAATAAACTATCTATTGTGAAAAGAAAAGGTGGTGGTAAAGGTAAATTTCAAACAAGTAGCACTGTTAATCCAAAAGAATTTACATTACAAGAACTAATTGATGTAGAATCTCTTAAATATGAAAATGCTACCTTCTATGCAAAAGATTTATTGGTTGGAAAATCTACTATACAAGACTTTAAGATTAAAGTTAGATCAAGACGTAATAAAATTAGAGCAATATTAGCTAAATTTAATAGTTCTGGTTTAAGTTTTGATCAATTTATTGTAAACAATGAAGCTGATTATAAAAAACTAATAGAAATAATGACAAAGGCAGATAAGAAAGAGACTAAATAATGCCAACTTCATATGACGGAACTGCTGTTGCTGATAGACTTCGTAAGAATCACCCATTCCTTAAAGATTATTCTGACAAGGAAATAATTCAATCATTATATAGAACTGGTAATGCCAAAATTAAGGACATTGATCCTAATGCTTGGCAGTTTAGTGGTGAAGAAACAACTAAACAAGCTAAATTTGATGAAGAGTTTAGTGATTTTAGATATGGTGGATTTGGTAGTCAATTTAGTGCAGGTGTTGAACAATTTGTAGTCTCTACTCCACAAACTTTTGGTGGAGCAGGGTTAGCTTCGGGTCAATTTTTATCTGATATAGGGTTAGAAGCAATAGGCGAAGGAATGAAGAACCTTGCCAGACCTGTTGAAGAATGGGGTAATGAATTACTTGAAGAATATATTGCTAACGATACAGATTTACAGGGTAAACTAAATTGGGCGGCAAGTCACCCTTTAGATGAAGTGTCTGATATTCTTAATCCAGGAGTATTAGGGCGTATTACATCTAGTGTAGCTACTTCATTGACAGCTATGTTTTTACCATCAGGTGGAGCAGGTAAAATAGCTACAGGAATGAAAATTGGGGCTTTTGCTTCTAAACTTATATCGGGAACTACATCAGCAGTTAAACTTGCCTCTGCAACACAAAGATTTTCAACCTTTGCCTCTGTAGCAACTGCATCTGCATCTATGTTTGTATTAGAATCAGGTGAACAATTTCAAAATGCCAAAGATACTTACCAAGAACATCCTGAATTAGTTGAAGCTATCAGGCAAGAACTTATAGAATCTGGTTCGTCTAATATAGACTTAGATGTTAAAAGGACGATTGAGCAATTATCTGCTAGAAGTGCATATATCTATGGTTCTATAGCATCTGTACTTGAAACATTAGTTCCTTGGGGTGCAGGATTATTGGGTAGACCTGCTGGCAAAGCATTTGGGCAGACTGTATATAGTAAAATAGCAAAGTCACTAATTAATGGCGTTCCAATGGAGAAGGCTATTGCAGAAGCTGTTGAATCTACTACTAAAATGTATTCTGCTGGATTTAAGGCGATGGGATTTGGCAAAAGTGCAAGACGATTTATTGGAACATCACTTGCTGAATCCACTACTGAGCAAATGCAGTTTGTTGCACAGGAATTAATCAATGAAGGTGTTATAAAAAAGACTGAGTATGAGTCATTTGATGAACTGGTAGAGATGTTAGGTCATATTGCTCGTGATTCTGAATTTTGGGAGTCTGGTGCAGGTGGTATATTAGGTGGTGGCTCTATGCAGATTGCTGGTGGAGTTTCAAATAATAGAAAGATTAGTAGAATTGCTGGATCATTAAATCAAAATACAGAAGATGCTATTAATGTAGCAATAGAAGATTTGAGAAAAAATAGTGATGCTAATATTACAGAAGAACAGATTGATGTTATTAAAGAACAGTTAAAGCCAATATTTAAAAAGCAAATAATTGGTGATATAATTGAATCATCTAAGAATACTGCATTTGGTGAAAGATTATTAAAGAAAATTGGTGGTGAGATAGGGTTAGATCAAGCAGAAGGTAAAGGCGAAGGCGAAGTTATTAGTGCTAGTGCAGCAGAGACTACTACATCTACTGCCCCTGAAACTACAACTGAAACTGTTGATACTGATGCTAAAATTCCAACAGTAAATAGTAGTGTAGACGAATTAAAGAAGTTTGCAAGTGCTAATGATATTGATATTGGTATTGAGAATACAAGACCTAAAATCTGGAATAAAATAAAGTTTAGTGATGCTTATTCAAATTTAGTTGATAATGAGGATATTGTTGATGATTCTGGTGTTGTCACCCCTACTTCTGTTGTAGGTAAGGGTAAGAGTAAAATAGCAAGGTCTAATAAATCATTTACTGCTAAAATTCAAACTGAAACTAAAGCTACAAGTGAAGAACCTAGCACAAGAAGTGAAGATGATCCTGATATAAATGCTATAAGTGAAGATGAAATATTAAATCACCCAGCATATAATATGAGTCAGGTCAATAATAATTCTGTTGCACCAAATATTAGTGGTGATAATGTTTCTACTAATATAGACCCTACTGATAAACAACTTGCAGGTGTTGCAACTCTTGGTGGGTTAGGAAACTTAAAATCTCAAAAAAGTCAAGTCGTAGGAGGGGGGAAGGTCGAAGGAAAAGGGGTTGAAGGTAGTAAACCTCAAGATCAGGGTATAAGAGCCTCTATCGGTAGGGTAGAATCATATTTAAAAGGTGAAAAAGATTCTAACTCCTTTACTATCAAGGACTTAAAGACATTTTCCGACTCAAAAGGCTTTACTTGGATTAAAGGTAGGCGTACAAAAGCGACAAGAATTAAAGATGTTAAGAGAAATCTTGCTAAACAAGGTGAAAGTGTAAGTCAACCAACAGAAACAATTAAAACCTCTAAAGATAAAGTAAATATATATGCAGGAGCAGGACAAAATACTCATTTAAGTAATTTTGCTCATAGACCTTTTAAAGATTCAGCAGGGTATGTTGATGGAACATTTAATACTGTGGAAGGGGCTTTTCAAGCTGCTAAACTACTTTATTCAGAACATCAAATTGGAGGTTTTAATGTTAAACCAAATTTAGATGAAGAAGGTGAAATTATAAGAAGGTATTTAGAGAAAGCAACAGGAAGTCAAGCTAAAAGTTTAGGTAGAAATATAAAAGGATTGAATGTAACAGAATGGAATAAAGAGTCAGAAGAAATAATGGGGTCACTTATTTATGATTCTTTTAACCAAAATCCTAATGCAAAGCAAAAACTTCTTAATACTGGTAATGCTACTTTAACTCATACTCAAGATAAATCTAAATGGGGAAAATTATTTCCTAAACTTTTAATGGAAGCTAGGGAATTATTAGGTGAAAGTTTTGATAATACTGTTGTTGCTAAGAAGAATAAAATAGTAGGTGATAAATTTAGTTCTTTTGATGAACCTGTTGAACTTGGAAAAGGCACTAATACAACTAAAGCAAAAAGTAGTGACATTGCAAAAATTAGAAAAGTAGAAACCGTTGCTGGTATCCTTAAAAAACTTGGATATAATATGACTACTTATATGAAAATTGTTGCCCCTAGATCAGCTGTAAATCCTGTTTTATATAAATCAGCTAATGGAGATATACTTGTAACTGAAAAGAAAAGAGCAATTGGAGAAATACTTGTTAATGAAAAACAAAAAGGGTTAAGAACTGAATCTTTATTAATAGCACCATCTGATGGAACGCCTTTTGTTGTACATTCTGTTAATTCAATAAACAATGTTGATACTCAATTAAAGAAATATGGATTTGGTGAAAGTTTTGATGATTTTCTTACAGGTTTAAATGTTAAAGATAAGGCAGAAAGTAAAGATTTATCTAATGCTGAATCTGGTTTTGAAGGTGATCCTGGTGCTCAACTTGAAGATGATAATATTGTTGTTGAAACTATTCCAGATGAAGAATTTATAGATGATCGTGGTATATATTTACAAAAAGCAGATAACTTATCAAAAATTCAACAACAAGAATTAATAGATGAAGTTCTTCGTTTACAGGAAAGTGATGAATCTGTTCTTGAAACTACTACTGGTAAAGAAATTGTAAAAGATTATGGAAGGTTGAAAAAAAGTGGCAATAATTATTCTTTATATTCAATAGAAGAAAAGAGATCGTTTAATTTTAAAACAGATTTAGCCCACGCAATTAGATTTTACAGACAGTTTACTGGATTAAGAGATATTATTATTAAAGCAAGTGAAAATCTAAATTCTGAAATAAAACCTTCAAAGATTACTACCAATGATGTAGGTGGAAATATAAAGGCAATCTATGAAGGTGACTCAAAAGATGATTCTCTTAAAGACTTTTCTATAGACGAAACAACAAATAAAGAGTTATTTGTACCACTTGAATTAACTACAAAGCCTATTGGTAGCCCTATGGATCAATCAGAAGGACATGGAATATGTGATGGCACTTGTGGATTAATGGCAAATAGATTAAAAGATGCAGATATGCCTGTTGGAACAACTCAAATAGATGATAAATATGCTAATTATCATGCAGTTGCTTTAACTAAAATTAATGGTGAAGTATATATATTAAATCAACCACAATTAGAATTTATAAGCAGAGAATATCAAAAAGCTCCAATATGGGAAAGAGCTGAGTTTTGGAGAAATCAAAATACAAGATTTAACAGACATCTTGATGTTTTAAATAATCTTGTATATGGATTAGGAATTCCAGTAGAAAAATTTTTAACAGGAGAAACTATAGATTCTGATGTTGGTCCGATTTCTCCATTATTTAAGAATATAAAAACTGTTAAAAAAATACAAATAGAACCGTTGGCAGGATCAGGAATTACTGGAAGTGGAGTTTTAAAGACTGCTACTTTAATTAGTGATAATTCTGTTTCTATACGATGGAAAGAACTTGATGGTGATAAATATAGTGAATTTATTGATTTAGAATCAACAAAAGATGGAGAAGAATTACCAGTTTGGTCAAATGATAAGTTTACTCCTAGACTTATCAAAGCAACAAAACAAAACTTAATTAAAGAATATAATCTTACAAATAAACAAGCAACTGCAAGTTTAAAAAGTATATTAAATGCAAAGATAAGTGGTGGAGTTGAACATTCTATAGATAATTTTAGTCATTTTGGTAGAAGTTCTATTAAACAATTTGATATTAAATATTGGATGAATGAATTTGCACCAGGGTTGTTTGGGGCTGGATTTTATTTTTTAAAAAAGGGAAAAGGATTCTTTAGCCCAGAAACATTATACTCAGATACCCAAACAAATAATATAAAAACAGAAGTTAAAATTGATACTTCAAATTTTGCTACCAAAAAAGAGTTGGATTCTTTTTTAAAAAAAGAAATTGTAAATATAAAAGCAAATAATATAAAATTTACAAAAGAAATTAAAGAGGAATTAACAAATTGGTATAAAAAAACTTTTCCAGAAGAATATAAATCATTTCAAAGTGGCAAAACAATTATTGATGGATATAAATATAAGTCTTTTGTTAATTATATAAAAACCGAAGGAGCTTTTGTTGGACTTTTAATTACTAAAAAAGTAATGGGAATGGGTTATTCTGGCATTATAAATGGGAATGAAGCTGTAGTTTATAACAAAAATGTTATTAAAATTCAAAAGTCTGCTGAATTTTCTAAAGGAAAAGGGCAAATTGACCCTCAAACTCAACAAGTATTAGCAGAACTTAAAAGAATATTCCCTAATATTACTGTTAAAGAAATTGAGCAAATAATGACAGAAGATGGTAGGTTTGCATTTGGTATGGCATTAGATGGTGCTGTAACATTGTCTAAAAATGCAAGACCAGAAGATGTACCTCATGAATATTTACATATATATATAAAATTATTAGCAGAACATAATATAGTTAAACTTGGAATGAAGCGATATACTCAACCTGGTGATACAGTTAAACAAGCAAGAGAACGATTAGTTCAGGCGGCAGCAAAGCAGTACATTGAGGGTCGTAAAGATAATACTAAGAAGGGTAACTTATTAAGACAATGGTTAAAATCATTTTGGAATGTTCTTCACAAGTTATTTAATACTAAAAAGGGCATTGCCATTAAGTTGTCAGATATGTTAAGAAGTGGAGCATATACTGATATTATGGATACAGATATTTATGATGAAGCAGATGTAGTTTCACCCGAATATTCAAAAGATGATCCTATTACAAAAGGTAGTGACAGTGACAATACTGTTGTGCAAGATTTTACTGGTATGTTTGTTGATATATTTAATGGACATTCTATTTCACCAAAAGATTATAAGGAAGTGGTTGATATAGCAGAGAATGTATATAAAACTGCTTTAAAAAATGACAAAACTAGCGATGCTTACTTTAATTTTAAGGTTGGTTTCTTTGACAAAGCAGAGAGAATGGGTCTTTCTGATAAATTAGATGCAACAATTAAAGGTAAAGATGCAGAGAAATGGGAAAATCATTTAAAGAGATTCTTTGTTACTACTAATAGTAAGGTTAGAGTTTACCAAGAAGAAGAACAAGATGGTGATATAGGTAGTTCTAGACTTATTTGGAACGCTATTGTTAGGTTTGGTACATTCAGGGGACTGAAATTATCAAGTAGAAAGAATATAATTAGTGGCAATAAGAATCCAAATAGCAAGTTTTCTAATTTCATAGAAGATAAAAGAAGAATTGCTTCACTTTTAAAGAAACAATTTGGTATAAAATTTGACTTAATATCTCTTAATGAAGTTGCTGAACTTATTATTCCTAAAGATGTCAACAAAGAAAGATTTTATAAAGATGGCAATTTAGAATTTAGTGATAAGGTTGCCAGAAGTATTAATGAACGATTTTTAAATGACTTTAATGCTTCAAAGGAAAGAAATGAAAATCGTAAGGAAGGTGAGCCAATAGAGAAACCTTTATTGAGATTCTTATTTGGAGCAAAAGGGTCAGATTCAAGTGCATTGTTGGTTGGTTATGTCCCTAAAACAATACATAGTTTAGATAAAGACGGTGTTATAGCTGAATTTCAGTCTGATTTAGATGCTGGATTGATAACTAAGGAACATTTTAATAATTGGATGTCTTGGGTAAATTCTAAAGTTGAAGGAGATCATCATAGAGGACTTGCTATTCATAGGTATTGGCAACAGTTGAGAGCTAAAAATTACTTATTGAAGCATCACACAGTACACGATATGTTTAATAGGCTAAGAATGACATTTGCTGAGGGCTTAAATTTCATTGGTAGTGGTAAGACAAAGATGATGTTGGTTGCTAAAAGTGAAATTAGAATGACATTGGATGGTAAAACTTGGAATTTGAACTATAAAGATGATGATTTTGATGGTACTTTGTGGATTAGTAGAAGTGCTATAGATCAAGAATCTGATATTATTGGTAATGTACCTATAGATGGAACTAATCAGCATAGAGTTGGTGTTAGTAAGACGGCTTTGGAGCAATCTGATGAAACTGGTTACTTAGGTATAAAGGCTCTTGAGAGAGAAGCTGTTCCTAATATAATGTTTTGGAAGGGTGATACTTTAATTGCTTATGCAGATGCAAATGGTGAGTTATTTCAAGGCGGTTCTGTAGTCAATGGTGTTGCTCAAGGTGGTACATTTATACATAGACTTGCTTCTAATAATGAAGCCAAGCAGTTTTATGGTAAATTTGATCGTAGCACTGAATTTGGTGGGTTAGAGCAAGAAGATGGATTTTACAAGATACATGATATAGATGAACTGTCGGTTAAATCTGTCATAGCAGCTTCAACTCAGTCAAAAAGCCACACTTCGGGTCAAGTAGCTTTTGCTCAAGCGTCTTATTTCCCTGGTAATTCTTGGAAAAACTTTGAAAAGAGTGTAAAGAAATATTTTACAGAAGTTGCTAATGAATATTTACCTAAAATGTTTGAAGGAATGATTAACCCAGAAGTATTAATGAAGTCATACTTAAATACTGTTAATTTAGATAAGATGCATGGTGAATTAGCTGATTATCTTCGTCAGAATGATCCTAATTTACTTGAATTGCCTGGTATGCGTAAGTTGTTAATTTCACATATTAAAAAAGCACTTCTAACAGATGGAGTTAACAAAGCAAAGAGTTTAAAAGGGATGTCTACTCAGTTATGGAATGGTGCGAGCATAGGAACTAACTTAAAATCTGGTGAATTTGCTATCGGCATTGATAATTCTACTATAGTTAATTTTTTAGTGAAAATGCATGACAGAAGATATAGTGAAAAGATTGCTGGGCTACCAAAAGAAATAATTGTACAAGAATTAAATGGTATGTTGAAGGAAATGGCTGAAGCAGGTAGACCTTTTAATATGGTTCTTGATAAGCCACCAAATGAAGGTCGCCAATCAGTTGGTGTATATAATTTAAAAGAAATTCTTTCTGATGTAGTTGGTGATATTATATTTGTCAACAAGAGTGATGCTGTAAACAAGTTTCATTTGGATTTTGATGGTGATAAAACTATAGCTGTCAATGTTAGTTCTAATTTAAAGAAAGCATATATTGATTTAGCGAACGATAAAGAGTATTCAAAGAGTATAAAGGATGTTGCTGTTGAAATATTTAAAAAAGGTGAAATTGCCATTAATTCTAGCATGTCTAGCAGGGATAGTTTTTATGATGCCATCAATGCTATTGTGATTGAAAAGGGTTCACAGGGTATGGCTACTAATTGGCAGACTATATCTAAGATGATGGCTCAGAAGGAACTCTCTTTTACTGTTAATATTAAGGGAAAAGATCATACATTTACAAGTTATCAGCCAAATGATCCTGTTTATATGGATTATGCTCCATTAACAGATAAAGCTGTGAAGGACTGGAAAAATGGTGTTGGTGTTATAGCTAAAAATGGTGATATAGTTAAAGGACAGAAAGAGATATATCAAATATTTGATAAAAACTTTACTCCAACAACTCAATATGCAGTACAAAAAAATGGAACTATTACTGGTGTTAAAAGAGTTGGCTTAACTAAGGATCAAACAGATACCCCTATAGTTGTAGCTATAAATTCTGGTGGGCAAACTGGAGCTGATCGAGGCGGGTTACTTGCGGCACAAGAATTAGGTAAAAAAAGTGGTGGTGTTGCACCTAAAGGGTTTATTACGGAAGCTGGGGCAGATGCAACTCTAAGAGATGAATTTGGATTGATAGAATTAGGAGCATCTAAATTAGAATTTCAAAAATTCATTTCAAGAGAAGATGTTAGAAATAATATAGATAAAATATATCTATTTGGTGATAATTTAATAGAAAAGGGTTTTGGTGGACAAGCAAAAGAAATGCGTGGAGAGCCAAATGCTATAGGCATTCCTACAAAAAAATTACCTTCAATGTCAAGTTCTTCTTTTTTTACTGATAAAGAATTTGAAGAAAATAAAATTGCTATTGATAAAGCCTTTGCACAAATACCAAAGGGAAAAACAATAGTAATACCAAAAGATGGTCTTGGTACTGGGCTTGCAAGTTTAAAAGAAAAAGCACCAGAAACTTTTGCACATATTAGAAATAAATTAACTGAGTTAAAACATGGCGAAGTTGATCCTAAAATTTACCCTAAACGAACAAGAGCTAATGTAGAAAATACTGATGGTACTGTTATATTTGGAAATTTAGAGAGTCGTGGTTCTAAATTAACATGGGGGATTGCTGATAAATTAAAAAAACCTCTTTCACTCAATCCTAACCCTTCTGCATTGAGACAATGGTTAAATGAAAATAATATTAAAACTTTAAATGTAGCAGGGAATAAAGAATCAAGTAGTCCTGGTATTCAAGATAAAGTTAAAAAGACTCTTATTAGTGCCATGAAACCATTAGAAATAGATGAAAATACTGGCAATGTAAAGGAAAGTTTAATTGGTGAGAATATAAATGATGTGATTGTTCAGTTGAAAGCCAAAGGTATTAATTATGAATTGGTTACAGAAGGTGCAAACTATCTTATAACAACTTATGAAAATCAAACTGAAAATATATTTAACTTTGCTGTAGATAATAAGAAGTTGGCTCAACTATCAGCTATTAATTGGAGCAATAACTTTAGATTAAGGCATTGGTTTAAAAATACAAGTTATCCTTGGAGTAAGAATGAAAAGAACGACAAAGAGATATATAAAATACTTGGTGCTATAATTAGACAGTTCAATTATTCTCCACTTAAAGCTGGTCGTGGTCCAAATCAAAAGACTTTAACGATGAAAGATAATTTTATAGAGTCAGCAAAAGTGTGGAGTATGAATAATGCAACAAATAAAGAGAAGATTGCATATTTAGAACAGTTTGTTACTGAGGACTTGGAAGCCAATAAAGTTCACGGTGTTAAAATTGACTTTAAAATGAATGATGAAATAGCTCCAATAGAACATTTGTTATCGTTATTATGGGCAGAAAGAATGAAACATAGAGAAGCATTAAATAATGCAGGTCTAGTTGATTTTGCTGACGATGAATATTCTCCAATGATGCTAAGCAAGAAGTCTTATATTGGTATTCATAAAGCAGTAATGAATAATATTTTAAATAGATTAAAAGTTAATGGTTTTATTGATTTATCTGGATTAGATAGTATAACAAAAGAAGGATATAATGAAGGTATAGCATTTGAAAAGAAGCTATCAAAGGACTTTTGGAAAGTACATGATACTGTTTCTAAAGATAGAACTCATTATGGCGACAAAGAACAAACTGGATTTGGTATATTAGATACTACCCACCAAGTTGAATTTCAAAAGTTAGTTGAAGATTATTATGATGAATATAACAATTTAAGTGAAGAAGGAAAATTTGTCTATATGTTTACTTTCCTTTCTGGTTCTAGTAAGAATGGCGGTAACGCAACAAATGTATTACAATATCCACCTTCACCACTTATACATATGCCTACTATGAAGGCTTATGCTAAACTATTTAGAGAACAAAAAGAGAATGTTATGAATATTCCACTTGGTGATACAACAAACTATTTCAAAGAAATATCTGTTGAATTATTAAAATTGTCTAAAATGGAAAAGGTGTGTAATTAGATGGCTGTGTGTGCAATAGAAAATAGAAGAGAATCTGTTAATATAGCAGGAATTGGACATGAGTATGCTGAAAAGGTAGAAAATGCTATAGATTCATTTATTGGTAATAAAGATCAGTATAGCAAGTCTGATTTAGTAGTTTACAATAAGATATATAAACTATTGAACAACTTTTTCAATAAGAATTCATTGATGATAAACTCTGTTTCTGATCCTCAAATATTTATAGATGGTTTATTAAAAGAGTATCAACTCAAATCTACTGGCAACATTGGTGTTTTAAATTCTGATACTATTAAGTATTCTAAAAATGCACTGTCTGGTATATTCAATAGAACCAAACATATTATAAGTAGAATGGAAAAGCAAAGCAAAAAGGGTAATGTAAATGACTTTGCTACTATGCTTAGAGAGCCATTTATGGTTGGTGTTTTAAATGATCCTAGTGGTTTAATGAATGTGCTTAGTAAGAAAATACAAGCATTTACAGACAGGCGTGGTCAAAGATTTCTTGCTAAAAAAACTAGAATAGATGATTCAAGAGAGCCTCTTAATTCATTGTTACAAGATCGACTTTCAGGTGAATTTACAGATAATATTGCAAATGAATATATTGCTAATGGACTTGAAGGCTTTACTGTGTATGATGGAATTAAGGGAAGCAAGACTGAGGGTAGACGTACAACTGTTGAAGTAATGAAAGTAGAGAATATAACAGAAGGTGATGGTGAAAATGCTAAAGTTACTGTCAAAGATAGTGATGGCAATACTGAAACATTAGGTGTAATATTCAATACTAAAGAGGGTATATTTAATAAATTAAAGGGTCAAAAGGGCGGTAATAAGGTGAAAAAAGGGGTAGTTATCAAGGATAACCTCTCGGATCACTTGAAGAAGTCTATAAAGGATAAATATACTAACCAATTAATGGCAGAAGTATTGGATGGCAGAGTTAGATATATTGAAGCAGGTGATGTCCCTAGTCCAAGAGATTTAGAAATTATAAAAAGACAGTTAAAGGAAGAAACTATACGGCAATTAACTAAAGACCCGAATAGAAAAAGTCAGCAAGTTGGTTATTTTCATCATGTTGTATCAGAAGGTTGGAGGATTAATTATGTAATGGTTAAGCAGTCAGAAGGTCAGCCTGGCAAAGAAGTTTATAAGGCTTATATTATTTCTAGGGAACTCCTAACTGATGAAGCAACAAAGAAAAATAGAGTTTATTATTATCGTAGGGTCAGAGATGGAAACAGGATTAAGGATTTTCACTATGTTCCAGTAACTCCACCGTCTGGTAGTAAGTTTCTGTCGTTGAAAGATTTAAACCTATTGAAAGATGGGTTTTATAGATCAGACAAGACTGATTCTTATGGAACAAGACTTAATAAATACTATAATTATATACCATTTTCTGTTAATAGACAATGGCAAGATTTTAAGAAAGTCAGTAATGATAGATATGATGAAATTGCTGATTTGCCAGAATTTTGGAAAACAATTACTACATTTAGAAGGGAAATGAAGTCTATTCCTAATACTGTTAATACTGTCAATGAAGAAAATTTAACAAGGAATGTAAGGTCAGCTGAATATTTAAAAACTATTCGTAAAAATGATCAAACAGGTGTAATTGATAGAATATTTAAGCAAATGGAACTTGAAGAATTATATAAATTTACTTTTTATGAAATTCGTGAGAACTATTTTCCAAATCTATTCCCTACTGCTGTTAATCAGCAAGCTATCAATGAAGAAGTTGCTAAGTTAGAAAAGCAAATGATTTTAGAACCTGATCCAGTTAAAAAAGAAACATTACAGGCTGTTATAGATGGTTTACAGGGCAATAATAAAAATGATACCTATGAAGATAAAAGGATACTTCAAAGCAAGATAGCATTTACAAAGCATAGAACTAATTCTATGAATGGTTTGAAAATGAGAAAAGATGGTGAGGTTATATCAGATTATTTTATTTCAACTTCTGATACATTGGAGAAAAATAAAGTTTTGTCTGAATCTTTAGAAACAATAGTAAATCTTATAAAAAATAATGGCGGTAAGGTTGAGGGAATAGAGCATAAACTTGAATATATTGATAAATTTACTCAACAGACTTTTGGAAGTCCAGATATAGATTTGCCTAATCCATTTGTAAGTTTTCAAAACTTTGCAGATGGTGTCAATAAAATTGTAAAGCCTTTTGATCCAACATATAATATGACAGCAGAGAACGCTTCTAATTTAGTTAAATATGTAAAATCAATAGTTTCTTCTGCGGTACTTGGAAGCAAGGGTGCAAAACCAAATCGTTTTCAATCTATATCTGCTATAATTCCTTATGGATTTAAACTTTGGTTTGATGCTGTAGGTATGCTTGATGGTTCAGCAGTAGTTCAAAAAAAGGTAAGGGATTGGTTGGGTCATTATGGTACTGGTAATGTATCTATTCAATTAAATGATCAAATATTTTTAGGTGGTGACTCTAGTGTATTTGATGCTGGCTTTTTAGAAATGGGTGCATTAAAAATACCTACTATGAATATGTTGGATTGGGTGAGAATGTATAGAGCTGGTAGAAGTAAATTTGTAAGTCAAGATACATTTTTAGATAAACATTTTAAAAATCTTGCTAAAAGAAGATTAAAAGTGTTAGGTAAAACATTAGATAGAATGGAAGAGAAAGCAAAAAATGAAAAAATAAAAACAGAAATTAAGTATTTGAAAGATATATATTGGCAAATATTCTTTGCTGATAAAAAAACAAACACTGATAAAAATTTAACTAGATTGTTTACTGAATTATTACCAGGTATTACGGCTGAGAAGATGCGTTCTATTGTTCATTTTAAATTAACATATCATCTTACAAAATCACATAGAGATACTATTACATTTACAGGAACAGAGAGTAAAGTCAGAGATGAAATAGCTTTGATTTCTGTGTTGGCTGCTGACTCTATAGGTGGACTTGGTGAAGATATGCCTGAAATAATTAGAACTAAAGACCCAGTAACTGGAAAGATAACAGAAAAAGAAGGCGATATTATAGAAGGTAGCAGATTTATGACTAATACTGCTGCTAATATAGCTAGAAATGCTGTATATCAATATGCATTTGGTATTAGTAAAGTATATTTGCCTATGATGTTTGAAGGTACTGGAGCATTAGCGTTGCAGTTTAAGAATTTTCCACTAAATCAAATGATATTAGATGGCAGGAACATTAAAAACTTCAAAGATACTACTCCTGTTGACGCTAAAAATAAAGTATTGAGTATGGTTACTCGATTTATAAAGGCAGGTGGTAATTTTTCACAACTATGGAATCCTAACTTTAAAGATGATAGCATTGATCATGATGCATTGCAATTTTTTAGAGGAACGATGATTAGGGGACTTGTTTCTGTATTAAGTATTTGGAATGAATTGTTAAGGTTTCCAGTTGTAAGGGGTTTAATGCGTAACTTTCAAGCTCCAGTAGGTGGATTAGAAAATCCTATGTTGTCTATGTTTGGTAGATTATTTGCTAGAAGTTTATTATTGTCGGTGTATGTTGGTATATTTGACGATGATGATGAAAGTGATACACATTTAAATAAGATGGCAGATAATTTAATGTTTTTATTTATACCAGCTTTCTTATCTGTGACTGCATGGTCTGTTATGGAAGGTGGAAAGTTGGTTAAAGATTTGCTACCTAGTGACTACGAATAGTAAACAGTAAAATAGGGACATAAACTTAATTATGCCCCTATTTTCTCACTTCATTCCACTTTAAAACAAATCGTCATTCAACCCTATAATTGGTCCAATCCATATCCATATCAACTGTATTGAAATTGATGCAGTCATTAGCCCTTTTTCTGTTCCATAGAATTGCCATCCTATTCCAACATGACCTATACCTCTATATCCCATTTTGTTCCATTCGTATCCTTTATCTTCATCTTCTGGGTCTTTAAATATTTTAGAATATATTCCTTTAGATTGGAATATTTTGCCTTTGTTGTTATACTGATAGATTTTACCATTTGCCCTATCATCATCTTCTTGTTTATCCCTTAGCATCATCCATTCCTCATAGTCTCTTGTTTCTTGATCCATTACTTTTGCTTCTTCCTGGCTATATAATGTCATTTGCTGTCTTTCTCCTTCTTCTTTTCTGCTTTTATAAAGGCTAATCCTTCTTTAGTAACTGACCACCAAGCCCTTGTTGGCTCTCTATGATACTTGGCTAACTTCTCTACTCCAAGTCTATTCACTTGATATACTTTAGCTTTGTTCCAAACTATTGGTTTTTGTTCCAGTATATCCATCAACAGTTTAGCATCAGTATCCATATATGTTTGAGATATTTCTTCTGCGTAGGCAAGTACATGAATTAGGTTATCTTCTGAAAACAAATCATTGATAATCGTATCTTTGTAATCATCTAAGTCCATTTGTCCTTGCCAATATATATTTTCTAATAGTGCTTCTAAAGCTAATAGTGCTTCTGATTTAGGTGGCATCTAGCCCCTCCAATTCTATTTTTATTTGTGTTAATTCTCTAATATACATTCTTAATGTAATTATCTTTGTTTTAGATATTTTTTCTGTTGTTAATCGTCTTGCTAAATATGTTAAACAAATATTTAAATCAGTAAAATATCCATGTATTTCTCTTACTGGAGAGATTGCCCCAGTATTTTTATCTTTTATTGTTTTGTTGGTATTTTCAAATAGTATGAAATTGTTACCATCATCATCAATAAAGTATTTACTCATAGATTGATCGTGGATTATCATTAAAAATCCATCTTTCTTCTTAACCATTCAGCAATTAATATTCCATCATAATCTTCGTGCTTGATATTTATGTTTGGGAATAATTTCTTGCCAATTTTTAAGGATGCCTTCTTTAAAGCATCCGATGTATGTATTCCTGGCAATAGTTCTCCTTGCCACTCTTTACTGTCTACTATAAAGTAGGTCTTATTTATCTCAAAACCTAAATCATGTAAAACAGTCTGTTGTATAGTTATAGTTCGTGTTGCTGATATACTTGACCAGAATCTTCTAGGGTTTAAGTAGGGGCGTTCAAGTAGTATAACAGTAGTTTCAGGTGTAAATCGTTCAATAGCTATTCTAAACATCTGTCTATTGATTTGTTTCGTCTTGTTATCACTCAGGTTAATTGAGGTCACAAACTCAACAGGGGTTTTTATCATTCCATATTCTATTAGAAAGTTACCTTTTGGAAGTATGTCTAAAAAACCTATTGTTCCTGTAACTCCATTATCACAACCAACTATATGTTGAATATTGCGATGTCCGACCATTATCTCTAGCAATTCAATGTGTCGAGACATTGCCTTTTTCTTTGATATATTCCCTTTTGCTTTAGATTTACGCATCATGCATTTTGTATTTTAGCAATTAATTCAAGGGCTGTATTAAAATCTTGCTTAACAAATTTTAACTTTAACCTTAATTTAGCTGTTTCATCTATTTCTTTTGACATTCTATTATTTGCATAATCTAAATGATGTGCAGTAATTTTAAGCTGTTCATTTAATACTTCAATATCATTTCTTAATTCCTTGTTTAAAAGAAGTATATCTGCTTTTGTCATTCTGGTTTCATTCATTTATTGTTGCTCCAATACATGCTTTTGTTAATATAATATTTCTTCTACTATGATCTTCATCTGGAGATAAAGCCCAATCCATAACATCTTTTAATGTTGCTAATTCATCGAATATTTTAGTTTCTTTCCACATTTCACCAACAGATTCATTACCTGCTGAATGTTCTTTTATTACTACCATATTTTTTATCATTTAATGTCTAGCCTTGCCCTTCCTATCATTTCTGTTTCTAATTTGATTCCAACTATCTTCTTCTATCTGGTTAGGTTTATAGAACTTTTGTTCATTACCTCTCCAACCAAGAAAGTAAGATGCAAGTGGACCAAATCTGTTTTTACGAATTAGTATTTCATACATTAACTGATCGTCAAATCTAATATGATCAAAAGAATGACCGTAAAAGGGCATAATAGCGGTTTCACAGCCTTCTTCTATAGCTCCAGACTCTTTAAAATCGGTTAAAGTAGGTCGAGGATCAAAACGATCCTTTATTTCTCTATTGAGCTGACTAATCATTATTGTTCCAAAGTTAGAGTTAGCAGGTTTAGATTCCCACTCTATATCTTCCATTGTTTTTTCCATGACTTTACGCTTGTTTTCTTCGCCATCAATCCTTACCAACTGAATATAATCAATAATAACTAAATCTGGTTTGATTTTGTTGATTTCAAATATAATTTTATCCAAACTTCTAATGCTGTCAAACATGTGAAGGTTGGTATATTTTTCTTTCAAGTGAAGTTTAGTTGTTTTGATTAGGGCGAGTTCTTCTGTTGTAAAATCCTTATAACTTTTAGCACCACGAACTCTTTCATAAGATAGACCACTTTCCATAACAATTAATTTCTTGATTATCTCTGCATTTACCATCTGGAGATTGAAGAATATCACTTTACTTGTTGGGTCTTGGTCTAAGTAGGCTTTGGCAATGAAGGTAGCAAGGGTAGTTTTCATATTACCAGGTCTTGCACCAAGAGCCAAAATGCCACCCCTCGATACACCTGGTATTATAGTCTTGAGTATTTCATTTTCAAAGTAAATTATGTTTGCACCAACATCTTCTTTGGGAATTACTTCCTCTGTTATGTCAGATAGACTCGATTTACCTCCTGGTTGCATATCTAATAATTCACCAGATTCAATTCTCATTCTTGTTAACACTGCGTTCATTTGGTCAGGGTTCTTATACGCCTTATCTTTCAATTCTATTGCTGCCGTAATCACCTTTCGCTGTAGATATTTCTCTCTAACAATCTTGCAATAGTGTACAATGTTCTCACTTGAAGGCGAATCATCATCTATGCCCATAATATAGTATGTTCCACCTACTTTTTCAAGCAATCCCTTCTTTTCCAGATGTGCTCTCAATGTTATTTGATCTATTGGTACTCTATCTACAAACATCGCTTCTATATTAGTCCATATTATCTTGTTTGCAGATTCCTTTCCACCATATAACACATCCACACTGTCAATATATTCTTGAGCAATCACTAACTTCTTATTATCTTGTAATATGCACCCAATGACAGCTTTTTCAGCCTCTAAAGCACCTGGTTGTATTTGAATCTTCTCTATTTTATCTTTTGCCATTCATTCAATCTCCAAATATATCTTCTTGAACATTAGTTTTGTAGTTAGTTATTACTAATTCTATAGAAGTTGTCCCTAGTTTGGTACTATGCTTGACTGGCATTTCAGTAATTATCCAATCTTTGTACAATTCTCTAACAATTTCATAATTATCATAACTAATCATTATTTTAGTGTCGGGTGTTACTTCAAGCAATGCATTTATTGAATCAAACATCTCAGAATGTTCAGCAATATCAAAGTTATATTTATAGTATTGTGCATTATCATTGTCGGTAACAACATAGGGAGGATCAAGGTAGATAAACATTTCTTTTCTATGTTTATGTTTGTGAAGTAGTTTCCTATAGTCAAGACATTCAACAGCTGTGCCTTCTAACTTCCTTCTTGACTCTTTTAAAAACTCTACAGCATCATGTGTCCAATCTTGTTGAACTGACCAGCCTGTAAAATATCTATTGTTAAAAGATAGCTTAATGTAGTAGAAAAACAATACTGCTCTCCTAACATCAGGCATACAGAATGAAGGAAGTTCTTCTATCATCTGCTCAGAAGCAATATTATATATTTCTCGACTAGAAATCAACCAATAGGCTCTATGTAAGAACTGTTGGAATAGTTCAGGGTAGGATAGGACAAGGTATAAGTTTGCAATATCGCTGTTAAGGTCATTAACTATGCTTAACTGTGCTTTTTTTTTACGGAAAAACATTGATAATCCACCAGCAAATACTTCCATATATACTTTGTGTGGGGGAATCATTGTTATTAATTTACGAGACAAATGTACTTTGCCACCCATGTATGGTATTACTGTTGGACATCGTTCATCGTTCATGAGTTTGTTTTTTTAGCAAGAAACATATTCATACGTTCAATAACATCATCAAGATAAACATTCCAAGGAACAAATTGAGTAGTAACTTGTGCTAGTTTCCTTTCTGATTCTATGTTAATTGGGTTATCCTCATAGTATAGGTCAGTATAAATGAAACCATTTGGTACTCTTTTAACAAATGAATCTGTTCCAAGTTCAATTTCTTCATGTAATTTTAAAGTAAATATTACATCTGCTTTCATTATACTCCTGCCATTTTCATTATACTGTTAATTAGTGTGTTTTCAAGGATAGTATTACTTTCTATTTCTTCATCAGCAATATGAGTTAGAATATTTGTACCTAAATTCATTAGATCGTAGAAGGTTTTAACTGTTGTAAATTCTACCATAACATCTTCATGGTATTTAACAGGAAATAATTCAAGGAATTCAAGGAATGAATCTTCTGTTATAGGTATATCCATTAGCTTTTTAACTCTTGTTTCAAGCACTTCTTTAGTCTTTTCAACCATTTTTAATATTGGTTCTTCTAATTCTATCAATCCTTTGTTGCTTTTCAAGTGAACATTAGCTACTTCAAGGAATTGGTCACCAATTACCATACCATTAGAGCATACAAAACGAAATGCACCAGCTATTAAGGTCAATTTCTTTGTTCCATCATAACTATTTTGGATGATAATTCGTACACTTACTTCATCACCTTCTGCCATTTCTACTTTAGCTTCTGGTAATGTAAATGTATAAAATGTTCTTTTCTTTTTAAACATCTTTACACTTGACAGAACAATATCTATACCGTCAAATGCATTTTCTATTGCGTTCATTATGTCAATATTTTGTACTAATTTATAGCCAGTACCTCTAACAGATAGTATTTCACCATTTTCATCTATAATTTTGACGAAATCAGATTTACTTCTGTCTTTATTTAGTAGTGGTTTTAGTTGTACTTTGAATAATGATTCATCTAATAATTGTTGTACTTCTGTACTTTCTATTTTAAGCATAATTCTTCCTTTTTATTTGCTTGTTTAATGAATAGTTACGTTTAGAGCTTTAAAAAATGATTCTCTATGATGTTTTGTTTCTGAATTTTCTGAAACATTCATTGTTTCCATAGGATTTTGCATATAGTCTCTTAACCATAATGCTTCATCTTGAGTTAATTTTAAAGTAACAATAATATGTTCTTCAAAAGTTACATCTGGCATTTATCTATCCTCGTCTCTTGGTAATGGTCTTACTTCGTCTGGTATATCTGTTCTAATTAACATACATTCTTCTGATGATGGTGTTGTTTTTTTTGAACATTCTCCTAATACACCAGAATTAAATTTACATATAATTGCTAGACACACATTATATTCTTCCATATTGTTCCTTTATATTTTTTGAAAAGTTGGGTGATGAAGTATTGATTGTTTTTTATTGTTCACGATAATTAACGAGGACTCCACCACCCGAGGTTTGTTTGTTTTAGTTCCATGAATTCATTTTAGGCGGTCTGCCATGATTTAATATTTCATTTTGAATAAGTTTTTCTCTTAGTTTGACATTGTTATGTATAACAGCTGACAAATATGCAAATGGCTTTGTTTCATGTAGGTCTTTATTTATGAAATAAGTAATGCTGTCAACAATTACGTCTTGGTCAACTTGAGATATATTGTTCAAAAATCTATAGTATAGGTCTTGCCTTAGCCTTGCTACCCTATCATGTTTAATAATTAATTTATGCACTCGTTCTATTTCTTTGCGAGTAATATCGTTAAACATTGTAAGCAACACAATAATTTCTCTTGAATAGTTTTTTATAACAAGAGTAGTATTTTTGCCACAGTGAGGACAAATGTTTGCTGGTCGTCTTTTTAGTTTTATCATTGGTTGATTTTCTTCCTTATCAGAGCCTAAATTTACGAATAAATAAGTATAAAATAAAAGATAATTCGGTAGGAGAGCCTATTTATTTATAGTCACCCCTAACCTCGAATGAGGGTAAAATAAGAGCTTCTACCCCTATCCTACCCCCCTTCAATTTTATTTAATCCTTATCTTCAAACGGTGATTCTTGATCAAACGCTTCATCTTCTGATTGAGATTCTAAAACTGGAACAATTACTTTTCCATCTTCCCAAGGAAGTATCTCAACTATTCTATTAAGCGTTAACTCACCAACCTTTGCCCATTCAGCTTTACCAGTCTTTTCATCTGTAGCACCAGTCTTTTCTCTTTTATCAACAGTAACTCTGCCAAGTCTACCCATACATGGATAACCTTCAATATCTTCTGCTTCAACAATTATGAGTGATTTTACACCATCTGCATTTTCAGGAAATTCTACTCCAATTGCTTCACAAATATCTACATATTCTTGGTTTTTCCATCGTTCACTCTTTTTCAATGATTGATCTAACAATGAAAAGCCACCGAAAGGATTGCCAATACGTTGGTATTTAAAGTCCCTACCAACTAAGAATTTGCCATTCACTTTCTTTTGAATTTTTTTGTCACCTTCGCCTTCTTCCATTATAGGTTGTTTTTCAGAAACACCTTCATCATTCTTTGCATATATAAATGCTGGAATATCTGTAAGCATTATTTCTGCTTCTGGAGCAATCCTAAATATAGGATTGTAAATGAATCTGTCATTGCCTTTTTCATCTGGATCACAATCTTTTATTAAATGAAGTGGCACTAACTTTCCTATTGGTATCGCTAACTGTCTATCTTCATCACTAAATGTTGCCTTTGCTTTTCTCATTTTAGTTGTTCTTTCTATTTATTAGGTAAAAAAAAGGGCAAGTATTACTACTCACCCTTTTATTTGTTAAGTTAATTTAGCTAAAATTAACGATTTTTCCTGCTGTAACATAAGATTCTACAAGTGCTTCATAAGCAGTCTTGAAATCTTTCATGTCCTGAGTCCATGTATCAGCGTTTCTCTTGCTTCCCTTCATGTAGAAAGAAGGAGTACAAGCATTATCATCTGCATCATAGAAACCAGAAGAAGGTTTAGAACCTCGACTAGCACCTTCAACAACGAGTTCATCTTCAATCCATGCATCAACAAGTTCTTGATAACTATCTTTCAAGTCACCTTCAAGAGTATTTAATGCTCTATTGACAGTAGATTTAGTTGGTGCATTTTTCATAGCACGAACCCATTTATCAAACCCTGCTGGTGTAAGATTGCCTTCGGTGTACATTTCTAATAGACCAGAAAATGGTATATTTGCCATTCTTTTATTTCCTTTACTTTTATTGGTGTGACTAAATTGTCACGTTTTGAACTAATAAGTAGTGAATTTCACTATTATAATTTACAACTTATTGATTCAACTTATCAACTAATTATATTACTTATAGATGATAAATAAGAAATATTAATACTCAACGACTTCTTTTTATCATTTATGAATATAAGGAATAATTTTCCGTGTAGAAAACTTTCACCTTTATATTGGACATTGTCCCACTTCATTCCATTTGCTTCTGAAACAACCCACCTTGAATCTGGTTCAGCTTCTAGTATTTCTTGTATATCAAATTCCATTGTTATCATTATCCTTTGTTTTATTTAATAACTCATTATAACACTTTTCTGAACAAGCGGGAGGGTCTATTGGAAATCCTCCACATCCACAATCAAAAGCATTACAACATATTCTAACTTCTATTTCTTTGCCACAAATTTCACAATATCCTTTTTCTATCAAAATATCTCCACTTGATCGTTAATTGTTGGTACTTTTTCAAATGGTTCACTCTTTATACCATTTAATTCTTCATCTAACTTTATTGATGCTCTCAACCAAGCACCAGTTTCTTTGTGTTCAGGTACAGGACAATGTAAATCTTTACAGTATTCTGTTCTGCAAGTACAAGGGTCGTCTGTTTCAATATATTCTGTTTCAACCCATTGAATAAAATCAGGTGACCCATAGCGAACTCTATATACTATTTGACTCATTGTTATATTCCATGACCATATAGTATGAGCACGTTTATTCATTGGAAGATAAATCCAAGCAATCCTGAATCTAGGTTTTAACATATCTAGGTTTTATAAACAGAATGTATAATTTTCTTAGCCATCCATAAGTATATAATAAATGAGTAGGAATTGTTATCCATTGAGCTGTTGTATATACCATTATCCACCAAAATGGATTAGATAATAAACCAAATACTACACCTAATTTCTGATATTTAATTTCTTCTCTTGTTACTAAAAGAAAAGCTACACAACCAAATATAGATATTCCAAATTGAGCAATAATAAGCCAATTCATTCTGCTTTAACTCTTTCTGCATCAGGTTTATTATCATCTATCTTTGCTTGTAATTCAGCTTTTTCTTTTTGTTTTAATTCATATTTAGCCCACTTATAAAATGTACTAGCATTGTCAACATTAATTTCTTTGTCCTCTATCATTTTAACAAAATCATCATAGACATAATGTTTTTCAACAGTTTCTAAATATTCATCACCAATTTCAATAATAAGATCAAGAAACAATTTTTTATCTTTGTCATTTAGTTCTTCATCATTCATTTTATAAACATCGTCACCAATATTCATATACCAATTACATGCTTTCTTCCATGTATCAGTACAGGCAGCTTTAATATCATTATCTAAGCCAACAAATTCAGACGCCCCTGCACTTTTAGCAATAGCATGTCCAGAAATCATATCACCAACTCTACGAATACCAAATTCAGTCCAAATAAGTCTACCATGTACAAGCACAAAATCTTTAGCTAATACATCATATTTTTGAATAGTAAATGACCAACCTGGAAAGAGTTTATTGGCTTGCATCTTCATATAATGCCGTTTTATATACTTGTATTTACCTTTCTTGCCAATATATCTCTTTGGAGTTTTTATATCTGATATTGTTTTATGATATTCTTTAATTTTTTCAGTTATTTCATCTGGTATCGTCTGTGAAAGCATACTTGCAGTTGCTTCTACTATACTATTTCCTTCATTCATGCGAATAAGTCTCCTGTTGATACTGTTGGTTTTCTAACTAATACAAATGCTTTATCTGTAGGTCTTGTTAGCCCAACATATTTAAGTTTCCATCGTTCTATAATGTTTCTGTTCTTTTCTATATCTGTTTCATCTACAAAAACATTCTTATATGTGCTACCCTGTGATTTATGACAAGTAATAGCATATCCATTCTTGAATGAGGCAGTTAATAACATCTTTCCATGTTGGAATATATCTGTTAGAGTCAAGTTTCGCCCTTTGTAGTCAAAGAACTCTTGCCACTTAGTATGACGTTGATAGCCTTGAGATTCTTTTGCTTCCAACAACCTTATCAATGCTTCTCCTGCCGCCTTCATTTGAGTTTCTTTATTATTAGCAAGTACAAATACAGTCCTAGTACCAGTTTCAACTCCAACTTCTCTTAATGTTACAAGATTACCATTGTTGCCATCTGCATTTTCAATTTCACCAGTCACGCTTTCTACTATATAATCTGTTGCATTTTCAATCAATGGTATATTACCATCAAATACGCTACCATAAGACATAAATACTTCTTTTTCTTCAATATGCTGTTCAGAATTCTTAAACAATTCCTTTCGTATTAGTTTATTGTATGCATTTACCTTCCTGTTAGTGTATGTAATGACCTTTGCATAGTCAGAATCAAGCCAATAGTAAGGAGAGTTGAAATATTCCAACATGAGAGCTTTAAACTCCCTTGGTGAAGTAATATATTCTATGCCTTTATTGTTACTATCCAGTATCGTAGTCCTTTTATAATCAGTAGTCTTTAAGTCTCTGGTAATTATCTTTCTAACTACTGTAAAAACTTCAAGCAGTGGATTATCATCTGATTGTCTAATGATATGAGTAAGTTTAGCAGTTTTTACCCCTTCTAAATTAGTGAAAACAATGGGATCATCTTCATTAACTGGTGGTAACTGTGCAGAATCACCCATAAACAAGACTCTTGTATCAGTATCTTGAATAGTTTCTTTAATTAACTGATATAAATATTTGTTTATCATGGATGCTTCATCTATAATGACAAGCTGAAATTCACCAAACTTGGATTTATTTAATTGTTGAACAAATTTCATATCATTTGGATCAAATTCAGAGAGTTCAACTCCTGGTCTTAAACCAAGAAGGCTGTGCAATGTAACTCCAGGCTTGCCTATCATTTTACTAATCACTTTTTTAGCTTTGTGTGTTGGTGCAGATATTGCTACATCTACATAAGAGCTTAATTTGTTAGTAAAATATTTAGTTAGGAAGGTTTTTCCTGTTCCAGCATAACCCGACAATACAAAGATTGAAGTTTTGTCCTCCTTCCACCACTTTTGTATCTTTTTAAGGGCTATGCTTTGTTCATCAGTTAATTTAACTATAACATCATCTTTTGCTGCGTTACCTATTTTCAATTTGGTTTCTTCCTTTCTAATTTTTGTAGCAATATCCATTCTATAAATGCAGTAGTCCATATCCAAGAGACAGCATCATTATTCCATTTTCTTGCTGATTTACCAGTCTTTTGTTTATATATTCCTACTATTAAGCTAAGTTCATCACTCAGTTTCATTTTATTGGCAACATTGGATTGAGTTCAAGGCATGATTCTAAGTACCCACATTGACCAGCACCCCATTTACACTCCCAGCTTTCCATTGGTGAACCTATGTCACCTGGTTTATAATTAGGATCATTGATAGTTTCATGTACTTGATTCCAATACATAGCACAAGCATCAAATAACTTCGTAGTAGCAAAATTAATATTGTTAAAATGCAAAGTAGGAAGTTCTTTTTTACTTATTTCTCTTGGTTCATCACCAGTAACAAGTTTGTATCTAATCATAGAATCATCTTTCTTGTAATATGTATTAACAAGAATAACATTTTCTATAATGTGAGCATACTTCTCTAATGCGATAATACCAATAGTTCCTAACTGCATTTCAACACCAGTAAATTGACCATTCTCCCTATTCATAGATGCTGTAGCAACTATATTCCTTTGCCACTCAGCTCTAGCAGTAAATTCAAGGCTAAACTTAGCGGTCTTTGCAGATTTATAGTCAACAATTATAGCAACTTTTTCCTTTGGATAGATTTCAATGTAATCCAGTATAGATTTAACATTAAATGAATCACTGGTCAAAGTTTCTTCTGTTTGTATTGCTATGTTTTTAGGATTTACAGGTGATATTCCATTGTTGATCAATATATCATTACCAACACCTACATTTTCTTTAAACCAATTTACAGCATTTTCAAAATCTTCATGTATCAGTGATCCAAGTGACGTTACTCTTTTGCTTTTAGGGGTATCAAATGGTTGAGTCTTGTTAAGTTTATGAACATGTTTATACATGCACATTCCAGCTCCAGATGCATTAAAGAAGATGTTGCCATCTTTTGGTTCACCCTTCCTTTTATTTATATATTGCTGTAATGAGTTATGACACTGCCATGCAAATAATATATCTTCTATTCTTGCAATCATTGTATTATTTATTCCTTCCTGGGTTAGAGGTTACATGGGTTTCACTAGCAATATCATCTATTGTAGATTCATCCATATCTTGATCAAATATTTCTGCTTCTTCACTAATGATTTTGGCTTCTTCTTCTGTTTCCATATTCATTTCATTGCAATCTTCACAGTCAGTAACTTCAAAATTCATATCGTCACCATCATCTTTTGGTTCAACCTTTGCTTCTGGCAATCTAGCTAAACTTGCATTACATATTTTTGTTGCAATAAGTTCAAGTTCTGATAATATTTTAGTAATTGGGTCAATCATAACAGCTGGTACATCAAACTTTTTATCATCAGCTGTCCATCTACCAGAGCCTATTGAAAAAGTTGATATCGGTTTTTCACCAGAATATAAATCTAATTGTACATCTATTTCTGGTATTTTATCATCTTTTTTTAATGTAATTTGTACATGTTTTATTACTGCTTGGTTAATATTTATGTCTATTGTTCTCATTTCGATTCTTCCTCTTTTATTGTTATTTGTGTTAAATGTTTAGCATAAACAGTTTCTCCATTGCTTAAGAGAAACTTTTTTTGTCGTCTTTTGAAACCTGTAAATAATTCACCACTTTGCATATTACATTTTGTTGTTTTAGCTCCTGCTATTCTTTTCATTACTGTGATTTCTTTATTGTTATACAAATATTCATGAAATACTTTTACATCAGCTGTTCTCATTTATGTTTATTCCTTTTCATTTGCCATGGAAATTTAACAGATATTATAGTTATTCCTATTACTATACAATTACATCCAGTTGGTACATGAACATAATGATATATGCTTTCATATTCTCTTAATATGTAACTCTTACATTCCCATGATGTATTAACAAGTGGATTATTCCAATGATTATCAGTTGTTATCGTTATTGCCTTGTTCTCCATATCCAATGTCTTTGAAAAAGGATTTAAGCACTCCAGCAATTTCATCATAAAATGAATTAAAATGTTTACCATCTTTGTGTCTGCCTCCATTTGGGTCAAATATACCATTTAATTCATCTATGATAAATGATACGTCATTATTACGCCTGAATATAGCCGAAATTAGCCTCGTAAGGACTGTAAATTCATTACTATGAGTCAAATCCTTACTATTAATAAAAATCTCTATAGGATAGTTCTTATCTTCTATAACAATATATCCACAAGTAAGAAATAAAGAATTCTTAATAAATGCTGACTTGAGTTTATACGTTTTAGCAAGTGTAGTATCAGGTCTTGTTAACATTAATTAAATAAACTTTCTATGAATGTCATTGCTTCTTTCTCAAACTTCAAAAAAATGAAATCTTTTATAGAACCATGTTTTTCTTCTTTATAATTATGAAAATCATGTAACCAATCATCAAATTTTATAATATCAAATTGATATTGTTTAGTTTGAGCTGAAAGTATATCTAATCTAAATATATCTTTTGTTCCAAAATGATTCATAAATTCTTTATGTCTTGGAGCAATCTTAAATCCTATTGCTGTTTTCATTACTCTAATATCCTCTCTATGGCAAATATTAATGCCTTTGTTGGTGTTGTCATGAAGATTTCTCTTACCATAATTAATCTATTTTTAATATCATCATTTAAAACAACATTAAAACCTCTTTCTGGATGATTTCTTACATAAAATCTAATTTTTTCTTTTGTTAATTCTTTTAATGCTCTCTCAAAAGTTATATCACTATGTCTTAATTGAAGCAATAATACTTTTACATATTGTTTATCAAAATCTGTATTAAACATCATTCCTCCCATTTGTTGCCGATTACTTCACAGTTAATCAATGACATAAGATGAGATTCCATAAGATTATAACCTTTCCGATATATTCTTACCGCAAATTTTGTTGCTTTTTGGCTATATATAACATATCCCTCAGTGTCGGTTTTTCTTAATCTCACCTTATCCCCCTCAAATATATCTTTACTGTTTTTATCCTTCAGCCCTGTCCACATCCCTACTGTTTCGGGGCGGACATAAACAGGTAAATCCGTTTCATTTTTCAATATAGTTGGCTTTCCATTATCATCATAGAATAAACAACCATATTCCCATCGACCATCTTCGGTTAGACCTCTGAATTTATACTTCATTTCACACTTCCCAAGCAGTCACTAAATCAACTATCTCTTGAGCATACTTAGCTTTATCTTCATCAGTTTTTGTTAATTCCCAATTTCTAAAGGGTTGATCTATTTGTCCACATGCTTTACCATTATTATCATATAATGGACAACCAGGACATGCAAAGAAATTTGAATTTTCAAAATTATAACGCTTAACATTAGTATTAGAAATATAATCACATAAATAACATTGCCCTATTGGAATATTTGTATTTAAACTAAATCCATCTTCTAAAACAATAGGTAAATTTTTTACTTCTTTAAAATAATGACCTTTAGATTTACCTGGATTCTTTTTATACCAATGCCATTGTTTAAGAGTTTCACACTTAGTTTGTTTTGCTGTCAAGTTTAAATTTGCCATGTTAAATTTCCTTATTTATAAATGAAGTGAGGAAGAAGGCATTGGACACTACAACAATCAGAAAGTGCAGTGCGGATTTGAGAGGAAACCTTCTCCCTCGAAGTTGTTGTTAAAACCAGAGAGTATCACCCTCTGTATATAACTGAATATCACCTACTCTCAAAGGTACTTTTATCCAGTTAATAGAATCTTGATCGTGCATTTTGTATTGTTGGTGTAATGAATATTTGTTTTTAATTACTTCGTCAATTACCATATATTTAAGTGAATTATTTATTATTTCTTTTGTTGTATTAAATTTAAACAATATAAGCCCACCTATAAGCAATGTAAAAATAATTCCAAGTACAAGTCCTGCTTCAAATTTAGCGTTCATACGCCACCATCCATTCCTTTGTTGGCTTTTTTGAGTTGTTCTTTTAATATCCAAATTTCATTTTCTAAATCTGCCCTGCCACCACTTGTAAGTATAGCCATAATCATTGCTCCAAAGATTGTAAATATTAATGCTGTTACAAAATGTGATAAAAACATTATGATAAATACCCCATTTGACCATCTTGTTTTCTAACAAATTTATCTGGAACAGGTTGAATTCCTTGTTTAACCAGCTTTCTCCAAAGTATCTTTACTTCACTAAGAGTCTGTCTATAAGTAAATGGAATATTAGAAACTGTCCCTTTACCCATCATTGCAGGAGCAGGTAAGCCAGTGACAACATCTTTTTTACCTTTATTTATTACCTGGTTATTTTCAGTCTGTTGTGCATGTTTAAGTGTTGCATCACATAATCTTCTAGCAATTGAATGAATTGCATTTTCGGTTTTACCTCTCATTTTGGTTAAATCCTTTATTTTTATTGAGTTGAATGAAGTAAAATATAGAGGGAAGGTATCCAACAATGACCCTTCCCTCTCGCCTATTATATAAACTAATACAAGTGTAGCCAGGATGCCTACATCTAAGTTCTGGTGGAGCTGGATCAACTTGATTATTTATCTTGCTTGATTCAGCAGATTTGTTAGATTTTCTTCTACCTCTTTTTTGACTGTTCAACAGTTAAAATCTCATGGAGTTTAGTTGTTGTTTTTGAATCTGTCATTCTTTTATCTCTCTTCCTTTGTTTATTAGTAATTAAATAAGTTCGAGCAAGACACATGACCATATATCAACAACAAAGAACCCATTTTCTTGTTTGTTTTCTATACTCTTGCTCGAATAGTTTTTTATTATCCTTCTAGTTTATCAACATAAATTCCATAATTTTCTTCATCATCTTTGGTAGCTTCACGAATAAACTTAAATTTTGTAGCCCAACAAACACATCCATTAGGATCAACTTCATCTATTTCTTTAAGTGTTTCTATAATATTAGAAGCACACCAACTAGATTCATTCTTATGAAATTCACACATATCTTTGTCCCAATCTTCTGGAACAGTTACAAGAATTTCTACTTTCATTTCCATTAATATTGTTTTTTTAACTATAACACAACCTGTTTTATGCATAGTTCCAACTTTACAACCACAATAAAAACAATGATTAGGACTTCCAGCAGGTCTAACTCCTTCCTTTCCGACTATCCATTCAGTTTTCTTCATGCTTGTGCTCCTAAATCATCCATTGGAGGTAAATCGTTATGATTTATATCTATTTCTTCTGGAAAATTTTCTTTTTGAAATTGTTCTATTTTTTCAGTAGTTCTAATGTTAATACTTGCCATCAATTTTGCACCATTAAGAGCAAGTTGAAATTTACCATTTATTAATTGTTCACATGTGATTTTTTTCAATATTTCATCCCATAATGCTTCAGCAATTCTCCATTGTTGAGGAATTTTATGATTACAAGTTTTATGGTCACATTCTCCAATTAATAAAGTCTTTTTAATTGATCCATTAACAAAACTAATCAATGTATTTAAACTATCGTTTGGTCCAGCTATAAACATTGCAGAAGTAATATTATCAGTTTGATCATCTGGATCATCAGAACCTAAAATATCAGCTTTTTTAAGTATTTCTCTTGCTAATTTAGTTTCTTTTTTATTTATATCCCATTTTTCCTTAATTGCTTTTTCTCTATTTTCATCAAGGCTTGCCATTCTATCTGGGCTATCTTTTTCACTTTTATCACAATTATAAATAATTAAATTATCAATATTAAATGTTTGTTTGTTAGTCATTTTTTTCCTCTTTTATAATTCTTCAACAATAGTATCTGTTTCATTTTCATACTCATTTGTATCTTTACCAACAACTCTTTCTTTATAATCAATATCTTTATCATGAATATCAATCATATATCCTTTTGTTGGTCTAACTATATACCTTGTTAAACCCATTTTATGAGTTTCTTTAGTAGATAATAGCTTACATCTTAATAGTTTAGCCTTATATCTTGATCCATAAGCTATTTTGCCACTAAATATAAGGTTATTCTTTTGATTCATACCTACATATTTAGTAGCAAATTTGATTAGCTTTTTATCAGGTGTTGTTACTATTACTAACATTTAGATTATTACCAACGACCAGTTGTATCACTGGAAGTAGTAGTTGCAAAACCCATAGAATAAGAAAAAGGTCTACTGACAACTTCTAAATGATTTTTATTAATATATTGATGATTATCATCTTTTTTACACCAATAACTTTTTGATTTATTTATTGGGTGTGTTATTATTTGAACAATATCATTTATTCTAAATTTATGTGTAGGTTTTCCATTTCCAGTTACTTTACAATTATCACCAACTTGAGGTGTTATTTTAGCAGGTTCAGTAGTAGTGACTTCATCATATGGTCTATGAACAACTTCAAAACTATTTTTATGAAGGTTTTGCTTTATCATTTCACCTTCACTTCCATTTTGTGCATTTTTTCCTTCACATTCCCAACTAAATTCAGAGTTCTTTCTAATATTAACTATTTTTGCATGACTTCCAACAACAAGATAATGTTTATATAAAGCTCCACCATCATTTAATATATGAATAGTATCACCAATCTTAGGATTTGTAGGTAATTGACTTGCTTTAATTATTAATTCTTTGTCATTGTCAATTTGATCATTATTTTTGTTTGTAAATCCCATTCTATATTTCCTTTACAGCATCTAATGCTATTGTTGACCAACCACAATTACTTTCAGTTCTAAAAATTACAGGAGGTGTATCTTTATCATTAAAAATATATTCTTTGACAACAGCAATTTCACCTATTTGCCAACTTGGAACACTTTTAATTACTTTAAATACTTTATCAATAGGATAATCTCTTTTAATTGTTTCTTCAAAAGTCAGTTCAGGTATATTATTATTTGTAAATGCCATGTTATACCCTTTCCATATCAGAACATCTAACAAAACGAGTTGGATGGTTACTTTTATCTATACATGACCAAGATTGCCATGAACCATGATGTGGATAATCAACTGTAACTATTGAACCAATTGGAACATGACTTTGATTACAATCACCAGTAATTCTAACTTTTTCACCTTTAGTAAGGTTTTCTTTAGTAACTTTGTTAAATACTTTAGGTATTGGCATCTTTTGTACCAACATTTTTTCATTACTGTTTCCAAATGCCATAATATATTCTTCCTCTCTCAAATTTGTAAATAATTAAATGAAGCAGAGAGAGTACAAACTCCCCCTGCTCCTACGATGATCTTGACTTTGATTAATCTTCGTCTTTTGGGATAACAACTTCTGTTACATCATTGAAGATGGTATAAGTTGTTCCTTTAGCCAACATCAATTCTTCTGGTGTTTTCATGAATCCAACTCGAATTCCATTATCCAGACAAGTATTAACTGGTTCTGAACAAGTAATGGTTTCTTCATCTCTGCGAATTACTCTGCGAATATCACCATCAGCACTATTTTTGAAGTAAGAGCCTTTTTTCAGAGTTGGAAATAATGGTAATGGTTTTGTTCCTGTTCTAGACATATGTATTCCTCTTTTTTGTTTTTATTAGTTATAGACAATGTACCTTACATTATCTGTTATTTAATTCTTTTTACATTATGATATTGCTTTAATATCAGATTCTTCACACCACCAAGTATTATATTTACCTAGTTTGTCATTTCCTTCACAAAGATAGCCACCTTTTTTGTCAATAGCCTTTATTTTTACTTTTGTTCCAATTGCAAATTCATGTCTTGCTTTATTGGCAACGATTTCAACTTGTACTGTTTGTGCATAGATTGTCATGTGTATTTATCTCCGTTTATTTATTTATCTTGATTGATTGAGTATAATAGGTCATAATTTAAATATAAATATCTATCTTATACCTATCTTTTAAAATATATTTCTTCTTATCATCGTCAATAAATACTATTTTCTCTGCTTGATGTATCATTGCATGAGATACAACATGTTTATTGAAGTCCCACATAGTTATACCTGTTCCATTCTTACTTTGATAATGAGTAAGTAAGTCTTTTCTTTCAAGTATTATAAATAATCTCATTATATTACTTGCTCAATTTCAATTGCAATAATAAATGGTCGTTCTATAAAGTCACAATCTAATTTATCTACATGTTTAGCTTTAAATACTTTTGAATTTATACTTCTTTTTTCAATAAGACGTATTTTATCATCCAATGCGAATCCATGATCAGGGTTTGCGTTGATAATTTTATATGTTTTATGTTCCCAATTATCAAACATAGTAGCTTTAGTCAATTCAGATGTAAGGTTGTTGTTAGTAAATGCCATGATTATAGTCTCTCCAAATCTTCTAATCTTAAATAAGGAGCAAATGGAAATGATTGATTTCTTTTATTAACTAATTTTGCTTTATAACATGTATCATAATCTGGATTTGAATGTTTATCAAACAAAACAACTATATCCCCTTTATTAAAACCGCTAGTATAAGGTTCAATAACTTTATATTTATATCTGTTCATTCCTTGACAAAATATAGTATTTTTAGGTTGAAATCTATTGCCGTTCTCATTGTTATCATTATTTGTATTGCTAAAACTCATTTGCCTATCCTCGTTCTCATTATTACTAAAGAAATAACCCAAGCAATTAAAGCCATTACATTAAATTCCCATATAAATGCTAGAAAGCCAGCACTCAATAGAAGAATAATAGATATTGTTTGTAATTTTGTGTATGCCATGATTATATTCTCTTTATATATTTTAGATTTATAAAATCTTCTTGTTTATCACTTTTACAAGCAAATTGAACTGGATGTTCATCATAAACTAAACCATCCGAAGTGTCATAACCAATAACATAAATAATGTCATCTTTTTGAAACTCACTCATTTCAGGATCAGGTTCAATAACTTTAAACTTTGTACCCAATGGATATGCTTCTTCCAATTCTTCCAATGTAGTGCCTTTTTCAATTGTAATATCTGTCATTACTTTTGAACTATTGTTGTTACTATTGCTAAATGCCATGTGTCTCAATTCCTTATATTAAATGTATCTTTTGTATAATAGTAAGCATCAGGTTTAATCACCCTTGTTCTTCTATCATCATTATCATCAATGAATGTGACCTTTCTAGCAGATATAAAGTATTTAAATGGTACATGTTTGTTGTTAAAATCACACAACTCAATTTTATGTATTTGCTTATCTTTATGTCGTTTCATTAAATCTTTTCTATAAACAGTTATTTCAATGTCCACCTCAATGTACCGTTGGTATAAATCTATGAAAGTCTACACTCTTAGTGTCCCAAATCTCTTCACATATTTGTTGACAATGAGCTACATCAACTTTATTGTCACCTATTAAATCAGGAAATGTAAATATGTTCTTATATACTCTCTTGCCATCTATGTAAGCAACCATAATACCACAAGGTGTTTTAACTTTGCCAGATGTCATATCCAAGGTCATTCTACTTTGTGTGTTCATCATGTCATGTATATTCATGTGTTCTCCGATTGTGTTGTTGTATCTAATTAAAAGGGTAAATTGTCATCGAGGTCGAGGTCGAGGTCAGCTAGGTTGACTAAATCTGTAGCATCAATAGTTGGCTTTGGTCTAACAGTAGTATTAGTAGCGACAGTCATATCTAATAAACAATCCATAAGCTGGATCATTAATTTTTGTTCTTGTTCATGTTTATCTTGTATAAATATAGTTGTTGTCATGTGTTGTATGTCCTTTGTAAACAGTTGATTGATGCATAAGTGACTAAAAAGCTTGTAAAATGCAAGTATATTTGTGTATTCAATATATTATAAAGGTATTTTATGAAAATACATATATATTATTCTGTGAAATAGCCTATATACAAAATATTATTCGGTAATATACTTGTAATATACAACTAATATACCAAGACTGGATACAGTTACTGTATTGCTTGCCTCAACAATAACCTGTCCAGCCTTGGATTTATTGGTATAAAGTGAACTAGATAACCTTATCCAGTCTTAGAATCTATTACAATGCAATAGTCTATAACATCTATATACCTATATAATTGCTCACTGGAAGGGAGCCGGATGGCTCACGCTTCCTCAACGATGATGAGTGGATTGATGTTCACCTGGTCCTCAAAGATTAAGCCGAGTGCTGCGTTCTCATTGGTACCTTGAACCTCAAGTACAGTCCTGTCACCTAGTTTGATCGTTTGGCCTGTGGTACGCACCTGCCACCTACCTGGTCCTACTGCGTTCTTGTCATTGCTTTGAAATAAGATAGTTAATAACATAATAATGCCTTTCTAAATGGTTTTGAAGTGAAAAAGGAGAAACTGTTTCTCGATTTAACCCGGTCGGGGTCAATATAGGTGATCCATACAGTACTGGACATCATTTTTAAAACCTTTTGCAACAGGTATATAATATGTTTTTGCTTGTGATGCAGTTAGTACCGCGAACCATTTTCAAATTCATTGAACAATTGCCACAGAGATATATATGTAGCTTTGCAAAAAATTTAGCAAAAAAATTTGTAGAACTTTTTACATTTGCTTCCATTCACTAGTCAAAGTACACCAATGCCGCAAGGCATAAATTACTGTCATAACAGAAATTATTTTTAGTATATAATATATATACTTGTTATTCTTTGGTAATACTTGGTCTTTGGTATGCTTTGCTATATCTGGTTTATCTGTTACATAGTTAGTATATTTTAATTTGTTTATAGCTTGCTATATAGTATATAAGGTGTAGGGTACATAGAGAAAAGTTATATAGTCAATATATTTTAAGTAAATAATTTCAAATATAGTTAGGTTTGACTTACTCAGGTCATGTAAATTTAGGTAGGTCAATTATGACTTAGTAAGGCGAACTTAAAAACAAACAGGGAGAGAAAGGAGGTTGCTTTCATAAATGAGTAAGATACATTGTAAAGCAATACTAATAATGGAGCAAGATGCTACAGACACAGTAGAGGTTATACTGGAAAGATTAGGTTTTGATTTTTCATCACCAGTCAATATAAGCGACAGAAGTAATGTTGAACATCCATATATAATTGATTTGACAGCAAAGCAAATGCCAATAACGGAATCAGTTCAAATAGAGAATGAATTTCATAAAGCAATAAATGAAGCATTTTCAATTAGTAATAGTTGTTATAATCGTCAAGGTGGAAGGTTGCATGAACCAATACTGTCAGATGATAGTAATACTGTTACTTGTGATCATTGTGATTTAACTGTAACAAAAGGCAAAGGGAAGAAAGATGAATAGACTGAATTTTTTTAAAGCAATCGGAGTAGCCTTAACTGCTGGAGTTACAAAGAAGGTGACTGGAGCTTTAGGATTGAGTGAAGTACCAGTAAGGGAACTTGATCCGTATAATAATTTATATGATTTTGCTAGAACAGTGTACAATAAAGATAATACTTTTAGAATTATACAACCAAGAGGATTTAGTAAAACTACAGCAG
>Ga0233437_1001508_pt1 | contig 42275 bp, 45 predicted proteins | sample SI_122_August201_FD_182714 | JGI IMG/M metagenome (GOLD analysis project Ga0233437, IMG submission 182714) | Seawater microbial communities from Saanich Inlet, British Columbia, Canada - SI_122_August2016_200_MG | ecosystem: Environmental > Aquatic > Marine > Inlet | place: Canada: British... | reverse complement strand
TGAAGGTACAGGAGACTTTGTTGTTAAATCTGGCGCAACTACTGTTGCTTGGATTAATCATTCAAATTGTAATTTATGTATTGATGGAACAATTAATCAAAATGAAGGGACTATAAGTGCTAGCTCTAACGAATTTTTAATATTAAATTCTGCTTCAACTTATGTATTAAAAATAGATAATTCTGGTAATTTATATGCAACTGGTTCAGTTGGAAGTCAGTGTGGTAGTTAAGGTAGAATAATTCCATCATTGGTTTTAAGAATATTTTTGCTTTCTAAAACTTCCAATTTTTTCTCAATCCCTTCATATTGTAGTAAATGGAAACGTCCATATTCTGGATGTCGATACATTTCCACTTGAGATCTTCCAATCCTTGCCCATCTTAAAGTGCTAATCTCATTTGGAGTCAAAATATCTTTTTTTGTTAACCTTTGTTCAACTTCTGCGTATTCAGAAGCAAGATTATCTAAAGTATGTTCATCAGCATTTTGCAGATCTGAAATGCTTGTTTTCTTTTTACCATTAGGAATTGCATTCCAAGCTAACAATCTTGCTAGGTCTCTCACTGCAAAATGTTTATCTCTCCCAGGAACTTGGGTATGGAAGGGACACATATTAAAATATATTTTATCACCTACAACTACTGTATTGTCTCCATAAGAAGTATGAACACCTTCAATTATCCTTACAGGGCTGGTTGCTAAACGTTGACATTTACCAACTTCATCTTCATGAGTACAGGTATAATGAGGATTAATAGAAATTCCTTTAAAATGCCCTTCTGCAGTAAAATCAAATAATGACATTGGGCCTCCATAGGATCTAATAAAATTTAAGTCAATTCCATTATCAAAATCAGCAAAAGGAAACCAAGAGCCTTGAGCTTCTCCTGGAAGAAAACTTGCTAACACCTCCCATCCTTTTTTCATTAAACCAAATATTAAATCAATAATAGCTCGATCAAAAAATTCAACTTCATCAATGGCTAATCTTGGATTTGAAAAATCTAATTTTTGAAGTAATTCAAATGCAGTAAAAGCCATTCTCGCAGGATATGTTTTGCCATCCCTAGTCCAAAGAGCAGTAGTTTTATTTCTATCAAAATCATAACTATGTTTGACTCTTTGAGAACCATCAGAAAGACTAGCCAAGGCCCCTGTTTTTCCATGGCCCATGTGGTCAGCAAAAAGAATCAAAAAACCATAGGCATCAGGATAAGTTAGTAATGGCTCTGTCATGAAATATTAAAGAATTCCTAACTCCTATATAGATTATTATTCTAAGAAATAGCTGATAAAAAGGTTATATTAAAAAAATTATTTTCGAACTTCAGATGCTTCTTGCATTAAACTCCAATTCATATCAAACATAGTTTGCATACTTGATGCAAAGAAAGGTGATTTTACCCAAACTCCAACATCGTAATTTGGATTTGTTTGTTCATCGTCAGTTAACATAAAAACTAAGTGTTTTCCATCGACTAAAACAAATCTTGAATTTGTTTCAGAATGTTTAATATCAACAAATTTGTTTAAATCAGAAATTGTTCTTTCAGTATGATTAGTTAATGGAGCAGCAATTTTAATTTTTACATCTCTTTCGCTTGCTTCTTTGAAGTCCTTAATGAATTTTTCATATTTTCTCATTAAACCTTCATTTGTGGTCATAATGTAAATGCTTTCTTTAGCATCTTTGATTAAAGCGGATAATTGATTATAAAGATTTTTTCTTCCTTTTAACATTGAAGATAAATCAGCAGGATCTACTTTTTCAACTCCATTTTTATGAAGAGAAACTAAATCGGTCATAACATCAGTATTTCGTAAAGAATCAATTTTATCTCTTTCAACTAATGCTCTATCTGTAACACCTTTTTTGACACGTTCTAAAACTTCATCAGGAGCAACAGCGATATATTTTAATGGTTTACCAATTTTAGAAACAATAAAACCTTTTTTCTCTAAACTTTCTAGAACATCATAACATCTTGAACGAGGAACATTTGCTATTTCTGAAAGCTCACCAGCAGTTGCAATTCCTCTTGAGAGCAATGCAGCCCAAAGCTTTGATTCGTAACTGTTTAATCCGAATAATGAAATTTTTTCAATGAATCCTGTGTCGAAAACCATGAATAATACCCTCCAGTGAGTTTTAATTTAGAAGTAGTAATTCTCGCTCCTTTTTAAAGGTTATGGATTTTACTATCCTTAAGTTACACTATTTTGAGAAGGAAAAAATATAAGTACTAATAAATTAATGGAAAGTTATGAGGATAGAAGAGCTAACATGGGATGAATTTGAGAAACTTTCTAAAACAGTGAAAACAGCAGTAATACCAATTTCTCCTATAGAACAGCATGGAAAACACCTTCCAATAGGCTCTGATTTCATGAGATCACAATTTCTAGCTGAAAAAATTAACAAAAAAGAAAATATTTTTTTATTCCCCCCAATTCCTATTGGAATGGTGAACAAAGGAAAATATTTTCCCGGCACCTTTACGGTTAGAGGAAGTGTTATTACAAACTTAATTTATGATATCTGTGAATCCTTTGCTAGAGCCGGAATTAAAAGAATAATAATCTTAACTGCACATAATTCTTCAAAACATAAAAACTGTATTGAAAAAGGACTAAGAAAATTTGAGAGAAAATTCAAAATTGATACTTATTATATTGCCAATTCATATGGTAGTTTGAAAGTTGAAGGAAAGGTTATTGAGACTGAGAATGATCAACATGCTGGTGAAGCTGAAACTTCTGAATTCTTATATTATAATAAGAAATTGGTTCAAATGAAGAAAGCAAAAAAAGAATTTCCAGATGTAAAGGCAATTAAGAAAAATAAAAAACAGGTTAGAAAATATTGGAAGACTGGGGTATTTGGAGATGCAACTAAAGCATCGTTAGAGAAAGGGAAAAAGTTAGTTTATGCACAATTAAAGTTTCTTAGAAAATTAATTAATAAAGAATTTCTGAATTAAAAATTAAAGATTGAGACTGTCTATATTGAAAAAATTGTCTTTATCTAATCTCATAAGATTGAGTATGAATATCGCATTTATTTATTTCCTCTAATCTTTCTATCTCTTCTTCTAATGTCGATAATTCAAAAATTCCACCAGTGTCCCTTTGATGAAAAATCTGATGATTCTCACCTACGATTAATCCAGAATGAATTGTTTGTAATAAATTTTCATCCGAATAAAAAGCAACAACTGAATCAATCTGAAGTCCACTTGATTGCTTTAACAAAGGTAGAATCTCTTTCCATAAAAGACCACTTGGATATTCTCCAACTCCACAAAGAAAAGCAATTGTACCATGACAATTAGATGAATATTTAGCTAATGGATGAAAAACTCGTTTTACATATGCTAATTGAGGATTATATTTAAATTCTAATTCTCCCTCATGAGGATTATTTAATAAATGGTGTAACCTCTTTCTTCTCTTCTTGGGAATAGAGGAAGGTAAGTGAATCATAATATTAGAAATTAAATTATCTTTTTAAATTCAACACTACCTCCTTGATTTCCTTTGGAAACTTGTTTTGTTGAAAATTTTGGTTTTTGAATTTTGTTTAAAGGGCATGATTTAAGTGATCTAAAATTTAAGATAATTAGAAGTTTTGTTGTGGAAAACGTGAATAGTTAAAAAATTTAGTTTGAATTGTTATTGAAAAGTATGTTTTACCTTTTTTATTTGTTTTTTTGAAATTTGTTAAATTATTTTATTTTTCTTTTTGTTTTTTTTATTATTTTTTTTAAAATTTGTTTTTTATATTTCTTTATTATTATTATTTTATTTATTTAATATAATATATATATTAATATATATTGTATATATTGAAAACAATTAATACATTAATACATTAATACAAAGACTCTATAGGAAATGAAGGGGTAGCTGTCCTTTTGACTTTTAACTATATTTCCTATAATAATAACATTTATATACCTTGATTTCGTTTGGAACAATTTATGGTCAAAAAATCTTTAAATAATTTTTTTGAGGACTTCATGAAAAAAGAAGGTTTATTTGTAAATAAGAAACCTTTGAGATCAAATTATATCCCTGAAGTTGTTCTTCATAGGGATGCTCAGATTAAGACCATTGCAGATATCTTGGCTCCTGTTCTTAAGTTAGATAAGCCTTCAAACCTGTTTGTTTATGGGAAAACTGGAACTGGTAAGACTTGTTCTGTTAAACACACAACTAGTGAAATCTTAAAAGTTGCTGAAAAATATAATCAACCTGTTAAAGTCATTTATATCAATTGTAAATTAAAGAAGATTGCAGATACTGAATATAGGTTAATTGCTCATATTGCTCGTGAATTTGGAATGACTATTCCTCCAACTGGGCTTCCTACTGATGAAGTCTATAATATTTTTTATAAAGCAATTGATTCTGAGAATCAAGTTATTTTATTAGTTTTAGATGAAATTGATCAATTAATAAAGAAAGCAGGAGATGAGATTTTATATAATTTGACTAGAATAAATGAACAATTAAAGAATTGTCAAATTTGTGTTATTGGAATTTCTAATGATTTAGTTTTTATTGATAATGTAGATCCTAGAATTAAGAGTTCTTTATCTGAAGAGGAAATTGTTTTTCCACCATATAATGCAATTCAGATCCAAGAGATACTAAGAGAAAGGGCTAAAGAGGCATTTAAAGAAAATGCTATTGGTGAAGGTGTTATTGAAAAATGTGCTGCTTATGCTGCCCGTGAACATGGAGATGTAAGGCGAGCTATTGATTTACTTAGGGTTGCAGCTGAAGTTGCTGATCGTGAAAATGCTGAACTTGTTGAGATTGATCATATTGATGATGCTGAAAAGAAAATTGAAAGGGATAGAATTATGGATATTATTTCAACTTATCCAAGACAATTTCAAGCAATTATATTTGCAATGTTAATTTTAAGAAAAAAACAGAGAGGGCCTCTTTATACAGGCGAAATTTATGAAATCTATAAGGATTTATGTAAGAAAGTAAATCTAAGTTTATTAACGCAAAGAAGGATTTCTGACATATTAGGGGAACTTGACATGTTGGGATTAATCAATGCAAAAGTTATTTCGAAAGGAAGATACGGTAGGACTAGGGAAATTACCTTATCAATTCCAAGTTCAACTTTACCAAAGGTTGAAGAAACATTGACATCAATGTTAAATTTGTAAACAATGGGGGGTTCACAAGCTAATGAAGCTATAGAATGGTTAATCGATAGAGGTTTACTGCTCTCTCCAGAAATTACTACAAAATTAAGTAATCCTTTATTTGTTCAAAAATTAAAAACTTTTTTAGATTCTACAACTGAGGATGATCCATTTACTCTTAATGAAAAAATTTTAGCTTTAGATGATGAAGAAACATCTGAAGTCGAAGAAGAAAAAGAAGTTGTTGAGGAAGAAGTAAATAGTGAAGAAAAGCAACATAAATTTAATGTTGAAATTGAGAAAAGCTATGATAAACTTCCATCTGACAAGAAAATGATTGATTTTGTTAAATTCTTTAATGCAAGATATAAAGCGCTTGAACAAATGATTTCTTCTAGAGCGCAAATGCAAGGTAGGATTTCAATAGGTCGGTTAAAAAATAAAGATGATCGACAAATGGTTTCTATTGTTGGGCTTGTTAAAGATAAAGAATTCACAAAAAATGGACATTTGATTTTAACTATGGAAGATCCTACTGGTAGCTTTAAAGTATTAATTAGTAAAACTAAAGCTGATTTGTTTAATGATGGAAGTGAACTCACTTTAGATGAAGTTATTGGAGTTGTTGGAACTACAAGTAAAACTTTAATATTTGCAACTGAAATTATTTGGCCTGAAGTTCCTTTTATGGAATTAAAGAAAGGTGAAGTTGATGAATATGCAATTTTTTTATCTGATATTCATATTGGTTCTAAAGATTTTTTGGGAAAAGAACTTGATAGATTTATTAAATGGTTAAATGGTGAAGTGGGATCTCCTAAAAATAAAATGATTGCTTCAAAAGTTAAATATGTATTTATTGCAGGTGATTTAGTTGCAGGTGTAGGAATTTATCCTTCTCAATATGATGATTTAGTTATTAAAGATATTCATGAACAATATAATGCTGTTATTAAATTAATTGATCAAATTCCTAAAGATAAGGCAGTTATTATTTCACCAGGTAATCATGATGCTATGAGAATGAGTGAACCTCAACCAAGATTACCAAGAGATTTAGTTGAAGACTTATATCATATGGAAAATGTTTTTTTAGTTAGTAATCCTGCTTATGTTAATATTGCTAAAACAGATACCTTTCCTGGATTTAATGTTTTAGTTTACCATGGTTATTGTTTTGATTATTATGTTGCTAATATTGAGTATATTAGAAATAGTGGAGGGTATGATAGGGCTGATTTAATTATGAAGTTTTTACTTAAAAGAAGACATCTTGCTCCTTCATATAGTTCAACTTTATATGTAGTTGATCCTGAAAAAGATAATTTAGTTATTGAACAGGTTCCTGATATATTCCTCACTGGACATATCCATAAGTCAGCTTTAAAAAATCATAGGAATATTACTTTAGTTTGTGGGAGTTGTTGGGAATCTAAAACTGCTTTTCAAGAAAAAGTTGGGCATAATCCTGAACCTTGTAGGGTTCCAATTATTCATTTAAAATCAAGAAAAATGAAGATATTAAAGTTTATACACTAAAATGATGAAATCGTATTTTGCGGATTTGGATAATAATTTGAAGAAAATTTATGATGTAGCAAATGCGGCAAGAGCTAAAGGGTTTGATCCTGAAAAGAAAGTTGATATTCCTGTTGCTCACAATATGGCTGAAAGAGTTGAAGGTTTGATTTCAGCTGTTGCACCTCAAATTGTTGGAAAAGGAATGCCTGAGAGAATTATGGTTTTAGAAAAGAAATATGGTATTTTAGATTGGAGGATTTCTTTGATTATTGCTGAAGAGATTGCTAAAGAGAAATTTTGTAAGTTTGATACAAAAAAAGAAGCAATTGAAATTGGTATTAGAGTTGGATTTGCTTATCATACTTTGGGAACTGTTGCATCACCATTAGAAGGTTTTGTTGATCTTGATATTAAGAAAACAAAAGATGGGAAAGAATACTTTGCACTTAATTATGCTGGACCAATTAGAAGTGCAGGGGGAACAGGTGGAAGTGTTTCTGTTTTAATTGCAGATTATGTAAGGCGGAAAATGGGATTTGCTAAATATGATCCTACTGAGAATGAAATTAAACGTATTGTGACTGAACTTTATGATTATCATGAGCGTGTCACCAATCTTCAATATTTACCGAGTGAACAAGAAATAGAATTTATGATTAAGAATTTGCCTGTTCAAATTGATGGAAGTGAGTCTACAAAAATTACAGTTTCAAATTATAAAGATTTAGAAAGGATTCATACTAATTGTATTAGAGGGGGAATGTGTTTAGTTATTGGAGAGTGTTTATGTCAAAAGGCGCCTAAGTTATGGAAATATCTTTCTCGTTGGAAAGATGAGTTTGAGATGGATCAATGGGGGTTTTTAGAAGAGTTTTTAGAAGTTGCAGATAAGGCACACGCTAAGGTTGAAGAAGTTAAGAGTGATGCTAAGATTTTACCTAATCATACATTCATTAAGGATATGGTTGCAGGAAGACCTGTTTTTACTCATCCAATGAGAAATGGTGGGTTTAGATTAAGATATGGTAGATCAAGGGTTTCAGGGTATTCTAATGCATCAATTAGCCCTGCAACAATGTATTTAGTTGATGACTTTTTAGGATATGGAACTCAAATTAAAGTTGAACGTCCAAGTAAAGGAGCTACTTGTAGTCCTTGTGATTGTATTGATGGTCCAATTTTAAAATTAAATGATGGCTCTGTTGTTAGAATTAGAACTTTAGAAGAAGCAAAGAAATATCGAAGTCAACTTCAAGAAATATTATACTTAGGAGATATTTTATTTCCTTATGGGGATTTTTTTGATAGAAACCATTTACTTGTTCCAGCTGGATATGTTGAAGAGTGGTGGGTTCAAGAGTTTGAGAAAGCAATAGTTGATACTTTTGGTGCATTAGATTCAGAAAAAGCAGCTGATTTATTATCAATGGATGCTGAAATTGTTCAAGGTGTTTTAAAGGATCCATTCTTTTTTAGGATAAGTTCTGAAAAAGCTTTTACGATAAGTAAAGTTTTCAAAATCCCTTTACATCCTTTTTATTTATATTATTGGAACACAATTAAAAAAGATGAATTTATTAAATTGATTTCTTGGCTTAGGTCTGGTAAGGTTGTTGAAGAAGAAGGTCAAATTAAAAAGATTATTATTAGAAGTTATGAAGGGAATAAAAGAAGTTTAGAATTAATTGGAATCCCTCACTTATTAGTTAATAATGAATATGTTGTAATAAAAGGAGAACACGCTAGGTGCTTACATTATCTCAATATTTTTTCAGCTGAAGATTTTATGGAAGGAGAAACTCCTATTGAAATATTATCTAAAATTTCTGAGGTTAAAATTAAAGATAAGAATGGAACTTATGTTGGGGCCAGAATGGGTCGGCCTGAAAAAGGTAAGATTAGAAAATTAAAGGGTAGCCCTCATGGTTTATTTCCAGTTGGCGAAGAAGGTGGCAAAACTCGAACATTTCAAAATGCAATTGATAAAGGGAAGGTGTATAGTGATTTTCCCTTATGGTATTGTGATAAATGTGATACTCAAACAATTTATCCTATTTGTGAGGTTTGTAGTTCACCAACTAGGCAATTACATTATTGTAGGACTTGTGGTGTTTTAAACAATCCTTGTAAAACTCATCAATTTGATTCTACTTACTCTAGGCGTGATATTGATGTTAGACATTATTTTAAAAGTGCTCTTAAAACTTTAAAGACAAGAGTTTATCCTGATTTAATTAAAGGAGTTAAAGGAACTTCTAATCGTGAGCATATTCCTGAAAATTTAATTAAAGGAATTCTTAGAGCAAAACATGGACTTACTGTAAATAAGGATGGGACAATTAGATTTGATATGAGTCAATTACCTATCACTCACTTTAAAGCTAAAGAGATCCATTCTTCAATTGAGCAATTAAAAGAATTAGGTTATGAAAAAGATATTAATGGAAAAGATTTAGTTGATGATGATCAAATTATTGAGATTAAACCTCAAGATTTAATTTTGCCTAAAAATATAGGTGCTGAATCTGAAGGGGCAGATGCTATTTTTACTAGAGTAACGCAATTTCTTGATGACTTACTTGTAAATATGTATGGTCTTGATCCTTATTATAATGCAAAAACTAGTAAGGATATTATCGGTACTTTATTTATTGTTTTAGCACCTCACACTTCTGCTGGAATTTTGGGAAGAGTGATTGGATTTTATGATGGACAGGGTCTTCTTGCACATCCTTATATTCATGCAGCTACAAGGCGTGATTGTGATGGAGATGAAGCTGGAGTTATGATGGTTATGGACGCTTTACTTAATTTTTCTAGGCAGTATTTACCTGCGCATCGTGGGGCAAAACAAGATGCGCCTTTAGTATTAACTTCCAAGATTAATCCAAGTGAAGTTGATGATATGGTTTTTAATGTTGATATTGTTTGGAGATATCCTTTGGCTTTATATGAAGCAGGAGAAGAGTATAAAACACCGTATGAAATTAAGATTGAACAGATTAGTTCAAGATTAGAAAGTGATGATCCTTATTCTAAACATGGATATACTCATGATGTGAAGGATCTTAATGATTGTGTTTTAATATCTGCATATAAGACGTTACCAAGCATGTCAGAGAAATTAGATGGACAAATGGGTCTTGCTTTAAAGATAAGGGCAGTAGATAGTCCAGATGTTGCAAGACTTGTTATTGAAAGACATTTTATTAAAGATATTAAAGGGAATTTAAGGAAATTTTCTATGCAGAAGTTTAGGTGTGTTAAATGTAATGCTAAATATAGAAGACCTCCATTAATAGGTAGATGTGAAGAGTGTGGAGGGAAGGTTATTTTTACAATTTCTAAAGGATTTATTACTAAATATTTAGAGCCTGCTATTAATTTGGCTAATAAATATGGGGTAAATGATTACTTGAAGCAGACAATTGAGATTATTAAAAATAGGGTTGATGATGTTTTTGGTAAGGAAACTGAAAAGCAAGAAGGATTATCGAAGTGGTTTTAGAAAAGTAAATTATTTATATTCTTTAGTTAATATTTTTCTTATGAAAAAGTTCGCCTTACTTATTTTTTTACTCACTTTTAATTTAGTTTTTGCTTCTGATATGTATGAAGAAGGTGAGATTATCTTTGAAAAAGGAGATAGGTTTGTTACTGATGATAATTGGTTAATGTTAATTTCAGGCATTACTAGTGAAGGTGTTTATGTTGATATTTTAGACCCGAATGGAGTTAAGTTACCTTCTCCTTATTTTAGTTATTTAATTTCTGATTTTAATGAGTTTTTGAAGTTTGGTAGTCAAGGTAAACTAAGATTTGAAATTGAACTCTTGGAATTAATTGGCGAAGGAGAAGAAGTTGAAAATGGTGTTTTATCTTATGATCAAATTAAACTTAATTTAAATCTAATTAATGAATCTTTACTTCCAAAAGAAGAGTTAACAGTTATTATTGTTGAAGATGGAGAAACTATTGATTCAATAGGCAGTTCTGGTAGTAGTTCAGGTAATGGGATTTTTGAATTTGTTCAAGAAGATAATGTTTATGAAAGTAAGTCTCGTAAATTCTTTATGGGTAGATACTATGAAGTTATTGAGGTGAATGATGGTGAAGTTATTTTGTTAATTCAAAATGCAACTAAAGTTTATTTTGGGAAAGGTTGGAATTTGTTTTCAGTTCCTATTCATGACGGAGATTATTTTTCACAAGTAATTAATTCCACATGTGCAAATGAAACCATTTGGAATTGGAATGATGGTTATGAAAAGTTTGGATCATTAAATAATGGATTTAGTATTGATACAAGTCAAGGCTATTTTATTAATATTAAAGAAGAATGCGAAGTTACATTTTCTGGGAAAGTTGGAGTAAATGTTGAAGGTAAAAAACTAAAAAAAGGTTGGAATTTAATTCCTGCTCCGCTTGCAACCTTGAATAACTTATTTAATCAATCTTTTAATTTCGATACAATTAAAGGTGATTGTAATTTTTCAAATCCTATTCAGTATGTAGCTAGGAATATTATGTTTCCAGGAGAAATAATTTCTTATTCTAAATTAAATGAATATAGTGTTACTGATGAAATGAGACTCAATAGAGGTTATTTTTTGAAAGTAAAAGAAGATTGTGAGTTGGTTCAAAGTGAATAAAATAATTATTTTATTATTATTAGTTCTTTTATTATTTGGTTGTAAGAAGGAAATAGTTGAAGATGATAATTTAGTTGAAGTTGAAGATAATGTTTCAAAAGAAATTATTGAAAATGAAGTTATAGAAGAATATCCACCAATGCCACCTGAAGATTTAGTCACTTAGAATGTTTACACATTGAGCGTGAGAAATGCCTGCGATTTTGATAATACCTTGCTCTGTAATTAATTCTTCTTTTAATAATAAGTCAACTGATTCTTTTCCTACTGCATTAATTATATCATAACCTGCAATATCTTTTGATAATTCTTCAATTGAAGTTTCTTTACCTTGATAGAATTTTGCAGTTAAATCAAGTTGTAAATCTCCTTCTTCGAATTTTTTACCAAGAAGATCTTTATCACATAATGCTAGAAGTTTTCTTCCATTTCGTTCGTGAAAAGTAGCAATTATCATTTGTTAACAGGATATTTAGCACCGCATGCTTTACATCGTAAAAAGAAAATTCCTTTTTCGTCACTTAATTCAGTGTCAGGTTTTCCACATTCTTTGCAAAGAACATATTTATCGGTATATGCTTTAATTTTAGTATTAACTAAATTAGCAGAAACTTTTGTTCCGATTAATAATCCAGTTGATTTTAAATCTCCTGGTGTAGCCAATTCTTTTAATAAATATTTTAATATGTGATTAGGATCTCGACCTAGAGTTTGAGCAACTTGTCTAAAATTGCTAATGATTGTTTTATTACCTTGGATATGGCCTTTAACTTTAGGAATTTCAAATCTTGACTTTTTTAAAACTAATTCAGGTAAGTCTTTTCTTCCTTGTTTTAACATATCTTCATACGAGGTCATAAAAAAGAAGAAATGAAAAGTGTTTAAAAGCTTATCTGTAGACAGGAATGAAACTTCCCTCTATTAGCAAATGGTTTGCATAAAATACAGATTCTTCTGGATCAAAATGACCAATTGCGTATATTTCTTCATTATCTCCATCTGTTGCTTCATTATTTATGAGAACTGTAGTTAATTGGAGATTTGTGGTTTTATTTATTGCAAACCCTCTAAACACTTTAATAGAGTCCCCCTTAGAATCTGTTATTGTAGTTAGGTAATTCTCTGATACATATCCTTCTAATTCTTTTTGAGATTCAATTGTTGGTTCACCTGAAATAACTGAATCGTAATCGTTTTTATGATTCCCCTCTGTTAAATCATTAATAGAATTGTGTGGAATTGCAGGTGATATACTTGAACATCCAAATAATAATGCTGGTAATCCTATTGTAGAAATTAATCCTAATGTAATTTTTATTGATTTAGGCATATTTTTAATTTTTTCAACCAGATTAGTCATTTGAATCACCATATTTGTTTAAGTTAAGAATTAATTTAAAATAAATGATTTGATTTCTCGTTTATGACTTATTATTTTGTTTAAACTTAAGTCATATTCTTACTTTTTACTTAGAAGATTAGCCATACTTTATTTTAAGATAGAGAATTGAACTTGCTAAGCAGAAGTTTATTGCATTTACTATAATCATTGGGCCGTTAAATAAAACTATTCCCTAGATTAACCATAGGAAAACTCCAGACATATAAATAATGTATTTTGATAAAGAAAGATCTTTTGTAGATCTTGATTTCCAGCTTTTGATGATTTGAGGGATTGCAGAAACTAAGATTAAAAATCCTGCAGAATATCCAATGAGATCTATTAGTGGCATTTTACATACTCCTCAATCTTTTGATTCTTTCATCAATTGGTGGATGAGTTGAGAAAAGGCTTGAGAATAATTGTTTCTTAATTGGGTTTGAGATGAATAGATGAGCAGTTGCATTTGATGCGTGTTTAAGCTTGTTACTGTCTCCTTTTATTTTTTCTAATGCGTTTGCTAGACCCGGTGGATATCTTGTTAAAGAAGCGCCTGTTGCGTCAGCTAGGTATTCACGTTTTCTTGAAACAGCTAGCTTAATCATATTTGCAATTAATGGTGAAAAGATTGCTAAAACAATTCCAACAATCATCATTATCATTCCTATTTTATTATCTCTATCATTATTTCTAAACCATAATGATCTAAGGAATATATGACTTAATAATGAAATGACGCCAACTAAAACAGCAGCAAGCATCATAACTCTAATATCTAAATTTTTAATATGAGACATTTCATGTGCGATTACTCCTTCGAGTTCTTCACGGTTTAATGTTTCTAATAATCCAGTTGTAACTGCGATTGCTGATTTCTCAGGTTTGTATCCAGTTGCAAATGCATTCATTGCTTTATCTGGAATAACATAAACTTCAGGTTTTACTTTCATTCCTGCAGCAACAGCTAAACCTTCTACAGCATGAAATAAATGTGGGAATTCTCTTTTAGTTACTAATTTTGCATTAGCTAATTTTAAAACCATAGTTTTTCCTTGTGAGAAAACAATTATTGTATAAACAAAACCGATGATAAATGAAAGAATTATCCCTGTTATCCAATCTCCTGTCCAGACTAAACCAATAATTGTTCCAACTATACCTACAAATATAAAAAAGAAAAAAACAAGAAGATAAGATCTAAATACATTTGATCTAATCTCCTGAAACATAGTTTTTGCCATTTAGAATTTAACTTTAATATTTTCCTTTTCTTTGGCAGGTACTTCAAAGTTTTCTTTAGCAGTAAATCCAAATATTGAAGCAAAAATGTTGCTTGGGAAAGTTTGAATTCTATTGTTAAAGATCATAACTACGTCGTTATAATGTTGTCTTGCATATGCGATTTTATTTTCAGTTCCTGATAATTCTTCTTGTAATTGTAAGAAGTTTTCATTAGCCTTTAAATCAGGATAGTTTTCTGCAACTGCAAATAGACTTTTTAATGTGTCAGTCATCATGTTAGATGCTTTTGCTTTTTCGCCCATTGATCCAGCATTCATAAAAGCAGTTCTTGCTTTAGTTACATCTGTAAAAACAGATTTTTCATGTTTAGCATAACCTTTTACTGTTTCAATTAAGTTTGGAATTAAATCATATCTTCTTTTTAATTGAACATCAATTTGTGCCCATGAGTTTTTGACTTCGTTATTTAATCTGATAACACTATTGTATAAACTCCAGACGAATAATAGAATTACAACAACTACCACTCCAATTATTATTCCAGTAACCATTTAATCACCCTATAGCTACGAATGGATAATGGATTTATATAAGTTTTTGTTTTGTGGAATAAATGCCATCTTGGAGGGTGAAGGTTCTTTTTTCGTTATCATTTATAAAAAACAATTCATAAGTAAAATGTTTTGGATCTACTGTAAAGGAAGCAGGGTCTAGTATGTTTCTTTCTGTTAGCTGAGAAGGGCCAGATAAATTTAAAGGATCTCCCCATAATAGAATTAGTGCGGCTTGTGCAATTCTTGCTCTTTGAAATTCTTTTGTAAATCTATATTGTAGTAATTCTTTATACAATCCTGCATGGATCCTTCTAGCTAAAGGTAAGTAAAAATAATCATAATCTATAAGTGCTCTTGAAACTGTAGGGAATCTTATGGACCCACTAAAGCCAAAGTCAGCTAGACTTTTAGATTGTAGTATTTGAGGATCAAATAGAGGAATTCCTTTTATATTTGAAATATTATCTGCTACATCAGCTAGTTTAACTAATTGTGATTCTGTACTTCCTAAGTAAATTTTTTTAAGATAATCTAATCTTTCTGGACCCCGTCCTTCACCTTCTCTTCTTGATAGAGTATCTACAATATCTGCAACTTCTTTTCCAAGAACTAAGGCTAAGTAATTATAATCTATCCAAGGTACATCTTCAATTAAGTCATGTGCGTAGGCTGCTGCAATAACAGTTTCATTATTTACGCCACACCTTTTTAGAACTTCAACAACGCCTTCTGCATGGTCAAACATAGGATTTCCTTGTTTTCTTTTTCTGCCAGCAAGGCCTCTTTTAGCTAATGCTCTTGCTCTTTCTTCTAATGAATATTCACTCATTTAATTTTTTAAGAAATGATGTTTTAAAAAGTTAAGCGTTTCTTTTAACAAGAGCATATTTCAAATTTTTTTCTACTTCATCAAATTGTGCATCTGGGTTTAAGAATAAATAACCCATACCTCCAAGGATTGGCAAATGAATTTTTCCTGTGCTTGGCATTTCTTCAGGTCTAAGGATTCTTTTCCCATATTGTTTTATTAAAGCTTCAATAACTAACATTCCTTCTAGGGTTTTACCTTTCATTGTTTTTAATCCTTTTTGAACATCTCTATGTTTTCCAATTGCCCTTCCAAGGTTTCCGTGTCTTCCACTTAAATATGTTAAAAGTAGATCGTCTTCCCCACATAATTCGTGAATTACTTCTGGGTCATATCCTTTTTGATGAAGAATTCTTTTCATTTCTCTTTTACATGAACCGAAAACTCCCGCGATTGTATTTGTAGGGTATCCTGCTCCTTCACACATTCCTAAAAATATTGCATAAACTTGTTTTAGAATTCCACAATATTCAACTGCTTCAACACTACTACATTCATAAAGACGCAAAAGTGGAGAGTGTGATAAAATTTGAATTAAATCGGGATATCTCTCTTGACTTAAATCATTTTGAGCTAAGTTAGCTGATGCAACCCATTCTCTTCCATCTTGACCTTCAGTCATCATTTTATAGCCCATTACAATTTGGGCAGCAATCATTGGGCCAGATAAAACTGCATAAGCAAGTGGTTTGTCTCCCCAAGCATGGTCAAATGCTTTTTTTGCAATATCTCCTTCTACAATTCCTTTTGAAAGATTTACAATTTGTTCAATTTCTAATCTCGCCAATCTTGGTAAATATGGCGTTAAAAATTTTCCTGGGGTTGCTACTTCAAGAATATTTGCATGGTTTGCTACTCTTTCTAAATCATCATCAAAGCTAACGTTATCTGGGATTTTAATTCCTGCTAAATCTGGATATTCTCTAATATCAAAAATTCCATCTAAAGTTCTATGTTTGTCAATAAATGACATCAAATCCCCATCATTTTCATTAACACAAGGGGTGCCTGGTTTCATCCAAACAACAATTTCTTTAAAATCACCTTTATAGTCTGGATGGTTAAAATTATGTGCGTTTTTAAGAAAGTTAGCCGCACCAAATTGCCCGGGTGTTAAAACTGCAAACTTTTTACTCATAAGAAAGGATTAATGTTTAATAATTTAAAAAGTTAATTCATCTTTTCTTTTTTTGTTGTAGCTACACGTCCGCCCTGCCACTGCCCTTCATATTTTCTTGCAAGATCGCCAGCCATTGTTCTAAAGACTGCATTACATACTCTTGCCCCTATTTCAATTTTTAAATTGCTATTACCTAAGTTTTTCATAGCTAAAGTTAATGGGCCATTATAACCTGGGTCTACTTTGCCTGAAATTAAGAGAACCCCTGATCTTTGTAATGTAGTTCGTGGATAAAAATCTTGAACTAGAAGTACTTTTTCTCCATTAATAATTATTGGATTTTTTGGTAAGTTTACTGTTTCCATTGTTTTAAAAAGAATATAAGCACCAGGTTTTAGAACAATTCCTTTAGAATTTTTATCTGCGATCATGTTAATTTTTGGAGTGTCTCTTTCAGTTACTCCTAAAAAACCATCTCCTGAGATTTCATAGATTTCTCCAATTCTCAAATCAAAACCTGCTCCTTCTGGATTGTTGAGTTCCCGATCACATAAACCTGAAATGATGTTGTGTTTTTTATTTAATTCTAGGATTGTTTTTGGTGAGATTATCATAGAATATTTTAAAATGTAATAATTTATAAATTGAACCTTTGTGATTAAAAACCTCTTTTTTTAAATTCTATCGAAATTATTAAAAAGAAGAGATGATAATTTACTTTAATGGATAATAAGATATTAGGTGTTATTTTAATTATTACTTGCCTTCTTATAGGAGGATTAATTTATTCTTTTAATAAATCAATTCAGGATAGATCTGATTCACTTTGTTCTTGTTCTGATTCCTTTGGTAAAAGTACTTGTCCTCATGCAGAGCAAAATAATTTACCTATTTATTTTGGAATTGCTATTGTTAGTGGGCTTGCTGCTCTCGGTATTTATTTAATATTCTTTGAACGAAGTCAAAAAGAAATTGTGAAGACTTTAGAAAATCAAAAGCGAGTTCAAACTGAAGATGAGAAGTTTAAGATTTTATCTAAGGGATTATCTAAAGAAGAAAAGAAGATTATTTCTGCAGTTAGAGAACAAGATGGAATTACACAAGCAACATTAAGTCTTAGAACAAGCATTCATAAAACTAAATTGAGTATTTTGCTTGACGGTCTTGAAAAAAAAGATTTAATTGCAAGAAAACCTAAAGGAAGAACTAAACAAGTTTTTTTAAAGGTTTTATCTTAAATCTTTTAATCTTTCTTCAAGTTGTTTCGGAGGCATACAACCTTGCATTAAGTAATAGATTTCATCTTTTGGCATCCAATGTTCTCCTCTTTGTAACATCATTCCTTCTCTTTCTAATCCTGTGAAACCAGAGCCATATGTTCTCATTATTTCTAGAGTTTTTGCAAAAACTTCATATTGTTCTGGTTCGCTGATACTATAAGTGGGCACTTCAATTCCATCTAGATTTTTTATTTGGGCAATTTCTTTTAATTTTAAGCTTCTAGTTCCTTCACTTGCCAAAACTGCAAGGCCTCCTGCTTGATGGATTGTAGTTATTGCTTCTTCTTGAGTTGGTAGACCCAAATATAGTGAAATTGGTGACATTCCCTTTGGTCCGAATAATTCTTGGTGTAAATCTGAAGTAGTACGGCCATAATAATGCTTATGTAACCAGGCTCTTGTTTCTGGATATTTTAGCATTGCTGTAATAATGTTATTTCCTACTCCTACGCTTTCTCTTTCATATTGATTTGGAGTAAAAGGGATAGTTGTTATTTTATGAAGGTAGGCAACTGCATCTAAATTAGCTTTATCTCTTAATTTTGCATTTTTTTCTACAAGATTTCGTAATTCTGGGCACCCTGAATTTATACCATAGCCTAATATGTCATTTTTAGTAGTTGTTATCTTAACTCCTGGAATAATTATCATTGAGGAGTTTAGATTGATTACTTCTCCTTCAATATAATCTTGGGCTGCTAATGAATCTCTATCTGCTATTGAGATTACATCAAGGCCAGTTGCCATTGCTATTTCAATTACTGATTCGAGATCTATTATTCCATCTGCGAAATTTGTTTGTAAATGTAAATCTACCCATACCATAATTATTGTCAATGAAAGGAAAGACTTATATAATTCTGATATCATTTATATAATTTATATAATGAAAAGAAAAATTATAAAACAGAAGAATAATGCATATCAGATTACTCTGCCTATTTCGTGGATTAGGGAAAATGGAATTAATAAAGATTCTGAAGTTGATTTAGAAGTCAGTGGGAGAGAGATTTTAGTGAAAACTGATGATTTTTCTCATGAAAAGAAAATTAAATTAGATTTTAGAAATGTTTCTTGGAGATCCCAATATACAATTATTGCGTCAGCCTATTGTGCTGGTGTTGATCAAATTGAAATTCATGTTGATAAGGATATAACAAATGACATTTATAAATTTTTGAATACAATTATGGGGTATGCTCTTGTTGAACAAACCTCTTCTAAACTTGTGATTAAATATCTTAGTCCCGGGGGCTATGATGATATTGATATGATTTTTAAAAGAGTATTTCAAATGATTATTTTATTCTTTGATTCAGCTAATAAAGATATTTATGGAGCTCAAGAAGCAAGTAAAGAAGAAGTTTTTAATCGTGATATGGAAGTCAATAAATTTTGTTTATATTTAATGCGGGCTATAAATAAAATGAGTTATCAGTGCCGAGAAGCAGAAAGGGCGATCTTTACCTTTTCTTATTTGATTGAAAATATTGGTGATGAGATTAGAAGAATGTGGCAAGAGAATTCAATTAAAAAAACTAAAAAGCCAAAAGGAATGCAGGAAGTGTCAATATTATCTAAAGAAGTGTTACAAAAAGCATTTTTTGTTTTTCAGAATTTTAATCATAAGAAAGTTGATGAAATTTACACTTTGAGAAATGAAGTAAGGAAAAAAGCTGAAAAAATAAAAACGGATAATTCTTCAATTTGGGGTATTCTTAGGCATATAATTAATATTGCTGAGATGGCTGCTGATATTTCACATTTAACTATAATGAAGAATTTGTGAGTTCTCTCCAGTTTTTTTTGTAATTATCATATTTTTCTTGAAATAATTCTTTAGGTGTTTGTTTTATATTTAATTTAGCAAGCTTTTCTTTTAACTTAATTAAAGCAGCTTCTTTATTTTCTTTAGTTGTGAGAATTTCTAATTCGATTATATGACCATATCCTTTTGTGTAATCAATGCAGACTTCTACTTCTTCCCACTGAAACATATTTCGTGTTCTGAACCACTTAATTTCTGTATTGTAACCTAAGGCTAGAAAGATTTGTTCTAACTTTTCAAAATCTTCTGTATTGAATTTTACTTCAATTTCTTCTCTTGCTTCGTCATGAATATTATCCCATTTTTTCATCCAGATTTTCGAGTAAAATTTGTTTTTTTGTATCCTTAAATCTTGTTTAGAATCAAAGTAGAAAGTTTCTTGATAATCTTCTTTAATTTGTTTAGAGTTTGTTTTAAAGAATTCAATTAACTCATTATATTTTTCAAGTGATATAAAACTTCTAATTTCTACTTCTATCATAATATTATTAATATTTTGATTCTTTTTAACTCTTTTCTTAATAAGATTTATATACACAATATTCTTTTTTATTGTTATGAAGAAAGTTTGCCTCCTACTTGTTTTAATTTTATTATCTGGTTGTGGTCTTGAAAAGGAATGTAGGCAAGGTATGAAAGATTTTGATAATGAGATTACTGGTGAAGTTGTAATTAGAATTGAAAATTATTCTTATGAATGTGCGGAAGACGGGCAAGGAATTGGATGTTTTTTAGAACTTGATGTTAGTGGACGAAAAACAACTGGGTCATATGATATATTGGCTTCTGTTTTTGAAGGTGGCCCTACAGCTAAAGAAGTAGAAATTTGTGAAACTGAAGTTGAATGCAAGGGGATCATTGATAATGAAGTTAGTGAAATGGAAGGGTGTGAATGTGAGGTTGATGAATTAAGTTATGCTTGTGTATGTTGGCCTTACTTTTTTACTAAAACATTTGATTTGTACAGGACTAATTATATTTCTTATTCTGAAAAAGATTTGATTTTAGAATTTAATGATAGTAATATTGGGGATTATTTATTATCTTATTATGAAGATGAAATGTTACTACCTATTGATTTGATTATTTGTGAGTGATTTTTTAGTCTCGTCGATAATCAACAGTTTGATTTAAAAGTAATAGTTTCTTCTCCAAAATTATGATTGATAATGAAGTTGCCTTAATGGAAGAAAAAGCAAAGGCTTTTTTGACACGCCAAGGTATTGAGAGATTAGCTTATCAGGCTTTTTGGGATTCTTTTGGAATTAAATTTGGAGTTGAAGAAGCAGAAATGTTAGAATTTAATTTATCTCAAACTATTGAAGCTTCAAGAGATCCAAAACATTTTGATTTTTTTAAAAGCTTTTCTGAAAATTATGATATTTTAGTTGGAGTTTTAGCAGATGTTGGATGTGCCGTTCATAATTATTTAAATGAGATTAGCCCTAAAAAAGAAATTAAGATTTATGAAGCAGGTACTTCTGGCTTAATCGCTTGTTTTATAGCAGAAGAACTTGGTGGTAAATCTCAAGTTAAGGGTTATCACTTTCGCCCAGAAATGGTTCAATTAGCAATGAAAAGAAATAGGGCAGAAGGAATTACAAATCTTGGATTTTATGTGCAAAGTCATTTTACTCCTACCCATTGGGAATGGGGAGATGCAGATATTCTTATTGATAATACTGGTGGAGAAGATCCTAATTTAAGTATAGATGGACTTACTGCTAGTGAGGTAAGAACAAAGCATGGTGGGCTAATTATTGGTACTGCGTATCCTCAAATTTTAAATACCGATCAAATTACGATTTTAGAAAGAAATGGATTACTAGTCCAAGATATGCCTATTATTGCAACCGTACCTGTAACTGAACATTATAGAAATATTCATTTAATTAAAAGTTAAAGAATTTTAATCTTACTTGCGCTTATTTTATAGATTTCTCCTTCTTCAATTAAACTTAAGATTAGATCTTCAGTGTTTTTGAAATCGGTCTTTTCCATGATGTCTGTAATTTCTACTCCTTCACCTTTATCTAATTCTTTGATTAATTCATAGATTATTTGTGAAGGGTTTGATTCATCAAGTGGTTTTTCTTTTGCAATTACTGGTTCATCTTTAAATTCTAATTCCATTTGAGGAAGAACTTGTTTTGTGATTTCTAATTCCCATAATTCTTTTTCTTCTTTTTTGCATTTCTTAATAACTTCTGGAACTAGATATAGATCTTCATTGAATTTTCTTACTCTACCAATAACATTGATTATGTTTCCTACTTCTAAATTTTTAAGAATTAAATCGTTATTAAAAGATCTTAAAGTGATTAAACCTGAGCCATCATCCATTTCAACTTGAGGAATATCTGAACCTGTCTTTGAAATTACTACTCCAACAATGTTGACTCTAGAAACTTTTAGCTTGATTTCTTCAAGGAAGATAAAACTTGGGTCCCACCCTTCTTGCTTGATGAATTTTCCTTTTGCTAGATCTTTTACATGGATTTTATAAGCTGTTTGTCTTAGGTTTGGCATCTTACATTTTACTTATGAAACCACGCTTGGGTTCATAAATATCTCCGGCTCTTCGGAGCTTCTCAATAATCTCCTCGGCCTCATCAATACTAATCCCCTTTTGTTCACACATTTTTGTTATTTCTTCAATTGGAATTGCTTTTCCAAACATTTTTTCAAGTTCTGTAATTACATCTTTAACTCTTCCGAATTTACCTCGTTGAGTTGCTGTAATTCCAGAAGTGATTCTATCAATATCAATTTCTCCTGTTTCAGGATCTACTCCTACTGCTGATAAGCATCTTTCTAATAATTGAATTGCTCTCATTGCATCTTTTTTCTCTACTTTTTTAGATAATCTTAATCTTGCAGCTGCTTCAGAAAGTCTCACAATTGCTTCTAACTGTCTTGGCGAAATTGGGATTGCTCCAGACCCTTCTTTATTTCCTTTAGCTCTCATTTTCACATAATAACCTTCAATGGTTTTTAGTGATTCATCAGTTAGGATTGGTTTAATTCTTTGTTTTGCGTAAGCTACGTATTTTTTGAATAAATCCTCATCAAGTTCGTCCGTTTCTTGCATAATTCCTTGATGAAGTTTAAGAATATGATGTGCTAATTTTTTATCTTTTTCTTTGTCTGGCATATCTCTAATTGGGAAGATTAAATCAAACCTGTTAATCAATGCAGGTGGTAAATCAATTTGTCTAGCAATGACTTCTTTAGGATCAAATCTTCCTAATTTTGGGTTTGCTGCTGCAAGAACAGTTGTTCTAGAAAGTAATGTTGCTTGAATATTTGCTTTAGAAATACTAATTGTTTGCTGCTCAAGTGCTTCGTGCATCGCACTTCTATCTTCGTTAGTCATCTTATCTAACTCATCAATACAACAGATTCCGTTATTTGCTAAAACTAATGCTCCTGCTTCTAGACTCCATCCACCTAGGAATTCATCTTTAACAACGCTTGCTGTTAGTCCTGCACCGGATGCACCTTTACCTGAAACATATCTTCCTTTTGGAGCAATAAATCCGATTCTTTTTAGTAATTGAGATTTTCCTGCACCTGGGTCTCCTACAAGTAAAACGTGGATGTCTCCTCTAGTTACAACTCCTCCTGCCATTTCTTTTCTAGATCCTCCAACTAATTGAAAGATTAGAGCTTCTTTGACAGCTTCATAACCATAAACTGTTGGAGCAAGTGCCCTAATAAAAATTTCATAAATATCTTTTTTCTTTGATAATGCTTTGATTTGTTTTTCTTCTTCTTCTGTAATATCAATATCATAAAATGATTCTTCAACTGTTTCTAAATGATTTACTTCTAAGATTAAATCATAACCTGTAGATTTAGCACCTGTTTTTAGATCTTTAGCAATTTCTTTTACCCAACCTGTTACTTTTAATTTAGATCCTGGGTTTGTTTTTCTATCTGTAATTGGTGATACTAAATCTTCTTTTAGAAATAAATTTAGACGTTTAGGTTGTTCTCCACCAACTAATGTTTCAGGAGATTCTTCTAACATCATACCTTGTGCGTCAACTAATTCTTTATCAATAAGTTTGAATTTGCCTTTTCTTCCACAAGGACACATTGTTGGCTCTTTGAATTTCTTTTCTAGTTGTAGAATTGTAATAATGTTTCCACAAGCAGGACATTCAAACTTTGCAGAAGTAAGTTTAGGTCTCACATCTGATTTTTGTCTAATTAATCCATCAAGAACAATAAATTTTCCTAAGTCTTTACTTCTAATATCCCTTACTGCAATTTTTTGCATCTCTGGTAAATTAAAGACACGGATATGGAATTTTTTAATATCAGTTGGAAGTTCAAACTTTTGAACAGCCATTTCTCCTGCTTTTAGAACATCTTCAGGAGCTTCTAGGAGATCTTCAGCTAGCTCCATATCTTCATGAGACAAATCTTGGAAATCAACATTGAGGAATAATTCCCCTTTATTGATTTGCTCCAAGAGCTGATCATGATATTTTTTATTTAAAAATTCAAAAAAATGATCTATTTGTTGTTCAGGCTTCATTCGACAGCTTTAAGATTTTCAATTAATTTATCTACTGCTTCATCGACCTCTTCTCTTGTTCTGGTTCCAGTACAAACAATCTTTCCATTTGTGAATAATAAGAAAGTTGCTCTTGTTCCTTTTAGTTTATAGACTAAACCTGGGAATTGCTCTGGTTCGTACTCTGTATTTCTTAGTTTGATTGCTAAAGTGTTTAGGTTTAGTTTCATACCAATATTTCCAGAAGCCACGATATTTTGAACTGCAATCACTGGAGTGATTTCAATATCAATATCAATTTTCTTTAAATTCTCAATTATTTGTAGAATTGATTTTTCAACCATCTCTAGAGATCTAGCTCCAGTACAAACAATTTTTCCAGAATTAAAAATTAAGGCTGATGTTTTTGGATCTTTTATTCTTAAAACAAGTCCTGGGAATTGTTCAGGATTATATTCTGTATTAGGTAATGTAGCTGCCATTTTTTCCAGTGGAATCTTTTTTTCCAATGAAGATGAAACAACAATATTGACTATTTCAATTTCTTTTACCATATAAATGCCCCCTTAGTTTATTTATAAAGGGAATTAAAGCTCCTTTATAAAGGATTTGGTGTAAAGAAGAATTGATTTGCGGAGGTTTGATTTTTTAGACGAATCCATTAGATTTTTAAGGTATCTTAGTTTAGATATAAAAATGCAAATGGTTCAATTTGATCCTGATTATTTTTTGAAACATCAAAGGTCAGATCAATTTTTGGCTAAGCTTTTTCCTGAGGCTGGAGTTTTATTAAAGGAAAGAGCTATGTCTTGGTTTCAAACTTTATATCTTTCAAGAATGTGTCAATATATTGCACCTGGCTTATTACATGATGTAGCTATTATTAAACCTGGGCTGCCTTTTTTACCAGCGAGTCTTCAATCAAATGGAATTCGGACTATTTCTTTTGATGATCAAGTTAATTTATTACTTGGATTAGAAGAAAGGACAAATGTAAGTTATGGTGATATTTCTGAAAGAACACTTGAAAACCAATCTGTTGGTGTTTCAGTAACTCATAATATATTACAAAAGATGTCTTCTGAAGATGATGCAATTGAATTGATTCTAGAATCATTAAGGATTGCCAATGATTTTTCTTATCATCAAATAACTGATAAAGGTAATATTCATTTTCCTCATGATGATTTACATCAATTAGGATTATCTTTAGATGAATGGAAAGAACTATTTGAATATGCAATTACAATACAAGATGAAGATTGGAAAGTTAGAGATGTACACCTCGTAAAATCTTTTGATGTGATTTCTTGGGGAAGGCCCCCTGTTTATATTTTAGAAAGGGGAGAACATAATGAAAAACAAAATGATTTGTCATTACCTTTATCTACAAGGATGGCTCAGGTGTTTGAAAATGAGACTAGCCTTGCTAATTTAGTCTCACTTCTTAGACCTGTAATTGGTGCTTATGCTGTTTCACATTTAATTGAAAATCCAGTTTTATTATCTTTAACAATTGCATCAGCAATTGGGCTTGATGCAGTTGATGGAAAAGTTGCTAGAATGTTTGAAGGAAGAGATACTTTTGTTTCCTCAAAACTTGGAGGCTATATGGATATTTTTGCAGATAGAGCTTTAGAAATTGAAACAATGATTGCATATGCAATGAATGGAATGATTTCTCCAATTATTCCTGCGATCTTTACTTTGAAAGGAGTTGTTGTCGATACAAATAGGATAATTCGGGATGTCAGAAGAAATGATTTTTCAGATCCTTTAGGTCCTGGAAGTAATGCAAACAGGTTAGAGAGGGGGTTTTATGGTGGAGTTAAAGTATTATATTTAGCAGGGGTTCCAATTTTACCTGAAGTTGCTAAAGTTGGATTAGGCGCAGTAACAACTGCTGTTGGTGTAAAACGAGGAATTTGTAGCTTATTAAATAAATAATTATTTTTTCTTAAGAATAAAAAAATGATGATATGAATTTAATAAAGGTCTTAATTCTTTTATTATTGTAAATTTGTTTTTAATTCTGGCCCTTACTTTTCTTAATGGGGTTCCTTTTCTTCCAATCTCCCAATAATGGCCGCCTGTTAGTTTTTTATTATAAAAAAATAAAGGGATCCTTATTAGGAAACTCAAGTAATTTTTTCTTTTGCCAATTTTTGGAATTTTAATTACAAATTCAATTCCAAATGAATAATAAGGTAATGAAATTATAACATACTTTCTTGAGACTCTTTTTAATTCGTTTAGTGCTTTACTAAGATCTTTCCAAGGGATATGCTCTAGAACTTGGCAAGCCATGATTAAATCATATGAATTATCTTCTAAAGGAATATTTCTAATGTCCCCAACATAGTTTGGGTGTAAATTTTTATCATAATCACAACTATCAACTTTAATGCCATGATGTTTAAGATAATTAGATACAGTTTTATTTCCTATACCTATTTCTAATACATTTTTAGGTTTTAATTTTCGTGCTAAATCTACTTGATAAAAGTAAGAAATAAATCTAAAAACATTTTCATATTCTTTAACATAAAAATTTGTAGGTACTTGTTTAATTTCCCCCATAATATTAGTAATAAAAGAAAGTTTATAAGATGTTAGGTAAAAAAATTATTTTTTTCTAAGAACTAACATGTAACCTGTTTTTTTATAACTTGAAATGCCAAACCTTTGTAACATATTAAAGATTATTCCTAAAGGCCAAAAGATTGTATTTACAATTCCGAAAAATAATTGTTCTCTTCTGTATAATAATTTGATCTTTTTATATGAACAATTAATGTCTTCTAGTGTTCTTTGATTTCTTTTGGTGATTTTAATATAATGTAGAACTGCTTCAGGATAATACGGTTTGATATGAGTTAAATCATGATAGAATCCTCTATGTAATAATGGCGCTCTTAAACAAAAGATTCCTCCTTTTTTTAAGACTCTGTTCATTTCTTTTAAGAAGTCGTGTGCTTCATTTGGAAATAAATGTTCAATTACGTGACAAGAATGAACTGCATCAAAAGAATTGTCTTTGAAGGGTAATTTTGTAACGTTTGCGTATTTAACATTATAACCTTTTTTTTTACAAATGTCAAGGCTTTGTTTATTATGGTCCACACCCATTATTTTTTTTGGACTTAAGCTAATAAATCTTCCTTCACCACAGCCGATATCAAGAATGGTTTTTTTCTTTCTTAGAAATTTAAATGCTAATTTATCCCATTCATATTTTTGATCATAACCAAATCTTTTTTGATACGGTTGTAGAAGCTTAATGAGTTTATCTTTCATTGATTAAGTTTAATTTTAGATTATTTAAAAACTAATCGCTTCTAAGAAAGTTTTTTAAATTTTGTAAGTTTAATAACCTTTATGAGTTTGAAAATTATATCTTTAGGGGTTATTAATACTGATATTATTGCTTTTGGTTTAGACAATTTACCTGGTGGGGGAGAAGCTTCTTATGGTGGGGCGCTAAAGATTGGCCCTGGTGGAAAGTCTAGAAATATGGCTTGTATGATGGGAAAATTACTGGGCGGAAAAGTTGCAATGATTGGTAAAACAAATAGGGATAAATATGGGCTTTGGAAGATTCCTATGGACGCCTTAAAAGAAGCCAATGTGAATATTGACCATATTAAAATATTAGATGATGAAAATAAGTTTCCTTCAATTGCTTTAATTTCAGTAGATAAGAAAGGCGAGAATGCAATTAGTGTTTGTGGAAATGTTGGCAATTCTTTTTCAACAGAAGATATTGATGATTCACAAGATTTATTTAAGGAAGTTAGTGAGAATAATGGACTTTTAGTAATGAGCCTTGAAATGCCTTACTTAACTGCAGATTATGCAATTAAAAAAGCTAATTCTTTTGGATTAAAGGTAATGGTTGATCCAGGTGGTTTAAAGTTAAATCAGGATTATTCAGATTTATTTACTAATGATATTTATTTAATTAAACCAAATGAACAGGAGTCAAAATTATTAACTGGGATTGATGTTGTTGATTTTGAAAGTGCAAAAAAAGCTGCTGATGTTTTAATTACCAAAGGTGTTGAAAATGTATTTATTACAGTTGGAGCAGAAGGCGGATATTTATTTAGTGAAGGATTAGAAGTTCATATTCCTGCGCCTGAGAGCTCATGTGATATTAAAGATTCTACTGGTTGTGGTGATCAGACTATGGCTACTTTATGTGCATTTATTTCTGAAGGAGAAAGTATTGAGAAAGCTGCTGAGAAAGCTATTTTAGCTGGAACTTTACAGTTTGGTAAATCTGGTATTTCGCCTTTGGAAAGGGAAGATGTTTTGTGATTGGTTTAAGGATCAATCAATTATTTTGCTTTTTCCCATAACATTTAAATAATACGTCTGAGGCCTACCTCTTATGGCTAGTCCAAGTAAAGAAAACCTATTTTTAGAATTATTTTTAGAGAATAGTCCATTAAAAGAGTGGCACTTTAATGAAATCGTTAAGGAAACAAGTTTATCCCGGGATGTTGCCAATAAGTGGATGAAGAAATATACTAAAAATGGGCTATTAAAAAAGCATAAAGTTCAAGGGAGATTTCCGTTTTATTCTGTTGGGGAAAGAAACTCTGTTTATTATTCTTCAAAAAGAATCTATGCTTTAGAACAACTTTATAAAACTGGATTAATCGCCGAATTGTTATCTCAAAAAGAAGCAAAAACAATTATTATTTTTGGGAGCATGATTAAAGGTGATTGGTATAAAGATTCTGATGTTGATATTTTTATTCTCGGAAACCTTTCGAGTTTTAATAAGAAAGCTTTTGAAACACGGTTGAATAAACACATTGAATTGCACATTTTCAATCAAGATGAGATTAAAAATGTAAAAACTGGATTGATAGATAATATTATTAATGGATATCTGGTCAAAGGCAAAATTCAAGATGTGTTAAATGAAAAGCGAAATTGATGAATTAGATCACACTTTTAATTTATGTATAAAGAAAGGATTAATCAAAGAAAAAATACCCGATCTAGAATTAATTTATTCTCTCAAAGATGTAGCTGAAAAAGGTTTACAATTCATTGATAAAAAATCTAAAGATATAGCGAAAGACAGCTCTGATTGGACTTTTGTATTTAGGGATTATTATGAAGCTTTAAGAGGACTTATTGAAGCTTTTCTTTTATTTGATGGAATCATTGCAGACAATCATCAATGTAAAAATGCTTATGTTTGTATTAAGTATTCAGAATTAAACTTAGATTGGAAATTTTTAGAAACAATTCGACTAAAAAGAAATGCAATTAACTATAGGGGGATATTACTTAATTATAAAGACTGGAATATTTTTAAAATAAAGTTTGATATTCATATTAATATTCTGAGAAGAGTAATTGAAAACAGGATTACTTAGCTTTTTCCCACAACATTTCAAAGTACTTCCGGTAGGAATCTGCCAATTCTTTTTGTTCGATTAAAATGCAAACAAAAGGTTCTTGGATTATTATTAATACTTTTTCTCCATATACAATTGTTGGTGTTGGGTTAAAGAATTGTTTTGGGATTCTTCTGTATTCAGTTGATTTAGATTGATATTCTTCTTTAATGTGTTCAGCAGTTAGAATTCTTTCTTTAATTCCTGCTTCTCTTTCTTTAGCAAAATAGTTTTCCATCAAGATGGGAAATCTCTTCATGAACTTTCTTTCGTCAATTCCGTATGAAACAATATTTTGTTTTGTTTTAATAATATCATTTAATACAGTCTTGAAGCCTTCTCTGCCTTTGTAAATTTCAACTCTAACTTCTTGTTTTTCCATTGAGGATAATTCTTTTAATTCTGACATAATTTGTTTAATAGATTCTTCTTTTTCTTTTACATATTCTAAGAGTCTTTCAGGGTTTGCCGCCTTAAAGAATTTAACATTATTCTGGATGACATAGCTAATTAAACCTTTATTTAGAAGTTTTTCAACAAAATCATAGATAGTAGTTCTGTGTAATTGTGTTTCTTGTTTAACATTGCTAACTGGAGAGGGACCTAGCTTTAAAAGAGCTAAATAGACTTTTGCTTCACCGTCTGAAAGGCCAATTTCTCTTAAGGTTTGTTCTGTGTTCATTTAGTTTAAAGAATGATTTCTCGTATATAAACTTTGTTGTCATAATCTCGACAACATTGATTTAAGTATAGTTGTGCTTTCTATTTTCCAGTGTAATCTCCTTTAGAATCTACTTCTAGAAGTTCAATAATATCCCCTTTCTCCATTTTTGTAGGTTGAAAGTTTGCCTTAAATGTTTTTTCTCCATCTAGAATAGCTTGGAATGTTTTTGTTTCACACTTTCTTGGAATTGCCATTAGTTTGATTAAAGTAAAAGATGATTTTTAAATCTTTTCTAGAAAGGTTTTGAAATCAATTAAAAAGAGAAAAAAATTTATTCGTCGACATCAAGTAACTTTTTAGATTTCTTAATTTCTTCTTCAAGTTTAAGAGCTCTTACAAGTTCTTTGTATCTATTTCGAATAGTTACTTCAGTTACACCTGACACTTCTGAAATTCTAGATTGAGTTTTTCTTTCAGCGTTTAGTAAAGATGCAACATAAATTGAAGCTGCAGCGATTCCTTTTGGAGACTTTCCAGAAGTTAATCCTACACTTTGTGCTTTTTCAATTAGTTTAACAGCGCTTGTTTGTGTTGATGGCTTTACTCTTAGATCTGATGCGAATCTTGCGATATAACTAATTGGTGAGACCGGTAAAACTTTTAATTGCAATTGTCTTGCAACAAATCTTGCATTCTTTGCAATTTCTTTTTTATCGATTCCAGTAATTTCAGCTATTTCTTCAAGAGTCTTTGGAATATCATTTCTTTTACATGTGATGTAAATTGTACCTGCAACAACTTGTTCCATACTTCTTCCTCTCACAAGTCCTCTTTGGACTCCCATAGTATAGATTCTTGCAGCTTCTTCTTCAATAGAATCTGGTAAGTTTAATATTGACGCAATTCTTTTGATTTCAGTAAGGGCCATTCTTAAGTTTCTTTCAATTGCTGTAGAAACTCTTCTTTGCCATTGTTGTAATCTATAGAATTTTTGTCTATTGATTCCGCTTAATGATCCAAGGTCAGAAGAAGTACCTACTTGGGTACCTAAACCTTGATCTGCTTGAGTATAAGTTAATGGTGCGCCTCCTCTTCTTTTACTTGCGTCAGAACCGTCGAATTCTCTCCAGTCTTGACCGAAGTCGACTAATTTATCTTCAATAACAAGGCCACAATCCTTACAGATTATTTCGCCTTTTTCTTTTTTGACTAATAGATTTGAACTACCACATTCAGGGCATTTTTTGATTTGAGCTTTCATGATCTTCCACCTCATAGATAAGCTAGTTTTATTGATTTTGCTTTAGTAATCTTACTTATGGTTAACCGCCTAACCGTTATATTTAAAAGCAAAGTAGATGATCATTTATAAAGCTTACTGTTTGTTTATAAAGGGAAGGGGTTTTTTACGGATAAAAAAGAATATATACTTGAAAGAAAATTCTAATTTTATGAAAAGAGTTGTGATATTGCTTATTTTTATGCTAATTATTACTGGTTGTTCTGAGGAAAAAGAAGATTTAGATATAATGGGTAATAATAGGGCTCTTTGTAATATTAACCAAGATTTTCAAGAAAGTAAGTTTTACAAGATTGGAGATTCATTATCTTTACAAGGGGAGAATTGTAGTATTTCTTTTCAATTAGAATCTACTTCATATGATTCAGTTAAAATTAAAATTTTTGAAACTGTAGCGAGATTTAAAGAAGTTGAAATAAAAACTGATGAACCTTATTTAACGGATTATGGAGTTAATATTTTTGTTGTAAGTAGTTATGATAACGGGGCAAGACTAGTATTTTCTAAGGAATTATCTTATGATAAAAATCAATATTATGATTCACTTAAGAAATGTTTTGGGGATCTTGATTGTCAATTCACCTGTGAGGAAATGGATGGAGTAATAATGGACGAATGTGATAGTTTGACTGTTGATATTGATAAGACTTTTTTTAAATCTAAATTTTTTGAAAGAAATTGTTGTGTTAATAAACCTCAAAAGTATATGGTTTTACCTTCAAAGAATACTTATTATGCTGGTGAAAATTTACGAGTTTTCTTTTTTGGGCCTACAGAGAATAATTGTGTATTATCTTTAATTTCAAGAGAAGGAAAAGAGTTTTCTAAGCCTAAACAAAACTGTAAACCTTTTTCGCAAATTCTTGGAGAAGATTTACTTTCAAATTATGGACAATATTTTGGTAAATGGAATCTTAGTTTGAAATTAGATACAGGCTATAGGAAGTTAAATTTAAGCTCACAATTTAATTATGAGGATGCAATTTTAATTAGTAAATCAGTTGATTTAGATAAAGGAAGTAAAGAGACTATTGATTTTTATTCTGATAACTTTTCTATTGAGCATATTAAAGGGTGTACTCAAAATGTTAAACTTGTTGTAAATAATAATCCTTATTCTTTAAATTTAGGTCATTCAATTTATGAGAATGATGTTAATATAATTTTAAAGGGAGCTTCATGTAAAACTAAAGCACCAATTAAATTATTATTCCAAGTTCCATTTGTGTCAGTTTGTAATAATGGGTTGTGTGAAGGAGAAGAGACATCAAAGAATTGCCCTTGGGATTGTTTAAAAAATAATGAAGTTAATATAACATATTTAGATACTTCTTCAAAATGTAGTAAGGGATGCTACTTTGATAAGAAATGTTTGAATAGCAAAACTAAATTGATTTGGTCTAAGAAAGTTTATGAATGTAAAGATCGTGCATGGGTGTAAAAAGAAAGGATATGAAGATTATAGAATCGATGATTTTAAAAGTTAGTTAATTATAGAAGTATTTAGGTGGTCTTATGCAATGTGATATGTGTGGTAAAGATGGATTTCTTAAGCGGATGAAAGTTGAAGGAACAGTTATGAATGTATGTCAAGATTGTTCAAAATTTGGAGTACCTGTTGAGAGAACTGCTTTAAGCTATCCAAGAAGAACTCAGAGAAAGGAAAGGGTTGAAGTTGTTGAATTTGTAGTTAATAATTATGCAGAAATAATTAGGAATGCAAGAAATAAAACTGGATTAAAACAAGAAGATTTTGCCAGGCAAATTAATGAAAAAGAATCTATTGTTCATAAGATTGAGACAGGTCATTTTTCACCTTCTTTAAAGTTAGCAAGAAAACTTGAAAAGTTTTTACATATTAAATTAGTCGAAAGAGAGTCTAGTGAACCATTAAAGGTAAATACTAAGGCTGAAGGAATTGGTGGATTTACTTTAGGGGACATGATTAAGAAAAGATGACTGTAACAGTAATTGTTCCTACTTTTAATGAAGAAGAGAATATTGGGATTTTAATTGATCAAATTAGAAAATATAATTATGAGATCATAGTTTGTGATGATGGATCAACTGATAATACTAGAGAGATTGTTAAAGAAAAAAAAGTAACTTTAGTTGATAGGCATAGGTGTAAAGTAAAAGGATTAACTGCTGCTGTTTTAGATTCATTTGATTATGTTGAAACTGATAAAGCAATTATTATGGATGCTGATTTTCAACACCCTACTAAGAAACTTCCTGAGTTAGAAAGAAAATTAGATTCTTTTGATCTTGTTGTTGGATCTAGAAAATCAATTCCTGAGTGGTCTATTTCTAGAAGAATTATATCAATTGGTGCCAACTTTTTAGCACGATTTAGATTATTTATAGTTAATAAAGACTTTAAAGATCCAATGTCTGGTTTTTTTGGAATAAAAACTAAATTAATGAATAAGATAATTAAAAAACATAAGAAGGATTTTGTTGGAACTGGTTTTAAAATTTTATTTGAGGCTGTAAAATTTGCACCTCGAAAAATTAAGATTGGATATGTCAAATATGTTTTTGGTAAGAGAACACGAGGAAAAAGTAAGATTTCTAAGAAACATTTTGTTTCATTATTAAAGTCTTTGAGATAAGCTTTTAAAGAGGATTTTCTTTCTTATTACGATGGCACTGGCCTTAGATTTAAGAATTACGAAAATTGTACTTTGGGTTTTATATTTTGTAAGTCTTTACTTTTCGATATTTTGGTTATCAATATTAATTTTTAATTCTAAGGGGAATTCAAAAAAAAGAAGGAAGTCTTTTCCTGAGGTAACTGTTCTTGTTCCTTTATATAATGAGGATAATTCTATTACTGAAACTTTGGAATCTTTGTTTAAATTAGATTATCCTAAAAGTAAATTAAGAATTATTTGCATTAATGATGGTTCAACTGATAAATCTTCAAAAATTATGAATGAGTTAAGAAAAGAGAATGATTTTGAGATTATTAATCAAAAAAACCAAGGTAAGTATAAGGCATTAAATAATGGATTAAAGAGAGTAACTTCTCCATTTTTTGTTGTATTTGATGCTGATTCAATGATTGAGCCTCACTCTTTAAAGAAAATGCTTGAAGAATTTGATAGCCAAAGGGTTGCTGTTGTTATGCCTGTTATGAAGGTCTTTTCTCCTCAAAATTTATTACAAAGAGTTCAATGGCTTGAATATCAATTAAACATTTTTTATAAGTTTATTATGGGAAAACTTGATTGTATTCATGTAACTCCTGGGCCTTTTAGTATTTATCGAACATCAATTATTAAGAAACTTGGTGGGTTTAGAAAGGGCCATTTAACTGAAGATTTGGAAATCTCACTTAGATTACAAGATAACCACTATAAGCTCAAACAATCTTTAGATGGAGTCGTTTATACTAAATCACCTAAAAACGCAAAGGCATTTATTTCACAACGTACAAGGTGGTATCAAGGAACTATGCTTAATATTAAAGACTATAAACATTTTTTATTAAATAAAAAATATGGGGACTTTGGCTTGTTTCATATGCCTTTAGTTGCAGTAACTGGTTTTTTAGTTTTGTTTGGTTTTTTCATTGCTATTTATTTAGGTATTAAGAATCTTTATCATGGGCTCCGTTTCTTAGTTTTAACTCACTTTGATTTTTTAACTTATTTTAAATCTTTAAAATTTAATTTTACGCTATATGATGTTAATTTTCAAATTTTATTCTTTTTCATAGCTGTATTTGGTTTTACTGTTTTATCAATTTATTTAGCTATACTTAGCTCACGTGAGAGAAAGAATGTATTTAGGAATATTAAATCTGTTTTTATGTTTATATTCTTCTTTTTTATCTATCAATTTGTATTAGGATATATCTGGACAAAAGTATTTTTTAAGTTACTATTTAGAAAGACTAATAAATGGGAGAAAGTTATTGATTAAGATGAGAAGAAGAGCTAAAACTTTAAGACATTTGTCTGTTTTATTTATTACATTAATTATTTTTGCTTTAGGCATTTTAATTGGTAATACAACTGAATCACTTAGAGTTCAACACCTTTATACCCAACTTCAAGAACAAGATTTAGAATATCAAAATATCTTAACTGAAAGCGAATTCTTAGATTATTTATTGAGTTTGAGTACTACAGATGGAGTCAGTTGCCAGTTATTATTGGATACTTTTTCTTCAAGTATTAATCATTTAGAGACTTCTAGAATTAAGCTTGAGAATTATTTAAATGCAGCTGAAGTCAAAGAAGAAGAATTGCTAAGATTAAAAGATCAATATGCAGGGCTTCAAATTAATTATTGGATTATGAATGAAAAGATTACTTCATTATGTGGACCTGAGATTTTATCTATTTTATATTTTTATACTGATGATAATGAATGCGGTCTATGTGAGGATCAAGGTATTCATTTAAGCTATGTTAAGGAGAAATTAGGTAAAAAAGTACTTGTGTTTTCTTTTGACGCAGGAAGGGCCGGGCCAATTTCCCTACTTATGAAGAATTTTAATGTATCCTCAAATGAAGTTCCAACTTTAGTTATTCAAGGTGATAAATTTGGATTTAATAATAATAAGAATATTTTGAATATCTTGTGTGAGAAAGGCCTTGATGATCATAATTGTGTTAAATAATTACTTCATATATTTCTTTTTGATTAGCATCATAGATTTTCTCAAAAGTTGTTTTATCTTGAAGCATATAATAAAACCTTTTTTCATGTGGCCAGTATCTATTTTTAATTTCAGAATTTATCCAAATATATTTTACGTTTAATAGTTCAAGATCTTGTCTTATTGTTATTTGGCTATAAGAATTGAATATCTCATTTACCACTCCTTGATTATTTTTAATTGTTTCTTGGCCGCTGACATAGGTAATTATACCTTCATAATTTTTACAGGACAATACACTTCCTTTTTCTTTTGAAGATAAAAATATTAAACTATTAATATCATCAAATGTTGGCGAGGATTTTGTAATTAGATTTGCACTATAGATAAATGGAATTAATAATGAAGTTATAATTAAGATTAAAGTGACGATTTTCATTACTTTAATTCCCCATTGTTTCTTGAAAAGTGCGTATAATTGAGGTGCTCCAAAAAATGTTATAGGAACTAAGAAAATTAAGTAATTTCCAATAATTAAAGTTTTAAGTAAAATAAGAAGAAAGAGGAGATATATTCCATTATTTTCTTTAATGTTATCTCTTGACATTCCTATTCCAATGATTGTAAAAATAATTAACCCTAAAGAGTACCCTGAAATTATTCCGAATTCAAAAATAATATTGTAAATATGAGTGAAATCTTTTAATATTAAGATTAGTGGGAGGATACTGACTATTAAACTCCACATATATTTCTTTTTATAAAATAATATTATGGCAATTAAAATAAGAAGTGAGAACACATCTGTTAGGAATAATAAGACTCCTATCAAATAACTTAATGGTTTTTTTTTGAGAAATAAATAGCCTGTAAGTAAAAATAAGAATAATATGAGAATTTGTGTGTTAATGATTAATGTGTTATAGAGAAATGCTGGGCTAATTAAAATAAAGAGTAATACATTAAAGATTATGCTTGTTTTTGCGCCTTCACTTTTTAATATTAAGAAAAATAACCAAAAGCTGGATATTGCTAAAAGAACTTGCAAAATTATTATTGATAATTCTCCAAAATTTTGTAATAAATTATTTAGAAAGTTAATATATTGATTTTGTCCATAACTATTATTTATGTTATTAAGAGTTTCAAAAGAAGTATTTGAAATTAGTAAAGAATCATTTCTTTGGATTCTAATTAAAAGGATGGTTAAGACAATAGCTAAGAAAAGAATTAATACTCCAGGGATTGTTAATTTTTTTAGTTTATCTTGCATTTTACTTCGTAAATTTTAACTCCATCATCATATATTTTTGGGAAACAGGTTGTATCTGATGCTATTTTAATTTCTTCACCAGTGACTAAAATGTAATTTACATTATATTTATCTAATGATTTTAATGCAACTGTTGTAAATGGAGTTTCATAAATTAAATTTATATCATCTATTCTTTCTTTGGTATCCATACCAAAATGATACCAAGAATCAATTACATTTGGTTTATTACTATAATGGGCGATTAAGTTTCCTTCTTCTAAACTTCCTAAAACAGTTTGGTTATCTGGTTTTGTTTCTAACCACTTAAGTGCCCTAATTGTATCTGGATTGATTTGCTCTTTTAATTGTAAATTTGCTTCAAAGACTGATGAGGCCAGAGTTGAGATAATAACTAGAATGAAAACTACATATATGAGAATATCAGCTAGATTTTTACTTTTGAGCTTTTTTGAATAATCTATCATTAAATTTAATGAATAGGCAGCAAAGATAATGACAATAAAACCAAAGTAGGCTAGGCTTTCAGAAATGGAAATTATTCTTAAAAGAGTTAAGCAAATAATCATAATTAGAATTGATAATAAAACATTATTTGTTCTTACTTTATCACCTCTTATTAATGATCTATATGCCCCGTGAATTCCTAAAAGGACAACTAAGATTCCTGCCCCTGTAAGGCTTCTAAAAAGTGAGAATGTATTGAGATATTTGCTAAAAAGAGATAAAGGGATACCTGGAGAAAATAGATTTAATCCAGCACTAAAGATTCCTTTTCTTAAGAAAAAGAAGTTTGTTACATACCAGAAGAATAATATGAATGTGTTAAATTCAATAATGTAATTTTTAATAGGTTTGTCTTCAATCTTCATTAATAATACATAAATCCAAATTATAAATATAAAGAATAATGAGAAAGGATGAATTAATGTTAATAAAATTGAACTAATTGTTAAATGAATTAATTTCTTTTTTGACTTTGTACAATCAATAAAGAAATATAATGTGAGGAATAGCAGCGGTAAGAGCAGAAAGTGAATATTTAATGTGTTTAATGTTAGATTAATAAAAAATGGCATGATGCCTGCCAGAAGTGCAGAGATCATTTTAACAGAGGTTTTTTCAGTAATCTCACTTGTTATTAAATAAATTATAAAGACCATTAAAGATGAAATTAGATTTGGAAATATGTATAATCCAAAAATTTTTCCAAAGAATTTTACTAAGTACCCCATTATTAAAAAAAATGTGTGTTGAAAGAAATGAGTTCTCCCTCCATAACTTAATTCATCTATACTAAAAGGTAGGCCTGTTTTTTCAATTTCATCAATTTGACGCATTACAAAATATGAATTGGAAGATGAGAAGGTATTTGTTTGTAGAGAATAAATTGTTCTGAACCCAAATGAAATTAGGAAAATAAGAATTAATAAGACTACATTTAGCTTTTTCATTATTTCTTAGATAGATTTTTAGGGGCTTTTATAAATTTAGTGGATAATTTTATAAAGTTTATTTTTATTTTGATATTTATGAAAAAAGAGTTTATAATTTTATTTATTTTGTTTCTTCCAATTGTTTCAGCCTGGGATCATCAAATTGAGGCTGAATGTGAAAATTGTTTTGAAGGTGAGTTTGCTAACATTACTCTTCAAATCTTAAATGATGAAGGAAGTGATCTTAATGTTTATGGTGTCTACTTAATGGATGGTGAAAATATAGACTTTTTTTATTCTAAAACAAATCAAACTTTAAATGCTGATGAATCAAAATCGTTTTTATTAAGCGTTCAATTACCCCCTCCAACAAGGAGCGAGACCTTATTTTTTAAGCCGTGCTTGTTAACAGATATTGGTAAGTCTTGTGCTGTTGTAAATTCTAGGCTAAGGGTTAGGCCGATTTCCCAAATAGAATGCCTTGATGATAGTGGCTGTAAAGATGGTTCTGATTGTGTGTTTAATAAGTGTGTAAAAATAAAATCTAATTTTGGTTGGTTTATTTTAGGCGGAATTTTAATTCTAGTTTTAATTGTAATTATAATTAAAATAATACCTAAGAAGCAAAGTAAGATTAAATTTTAAATGACATTAAACACATTTCTAATTTGCCTTGGAAAAAGTTTAATTCAAGGTCACAATTTTTAAGAAAATCTTTGATTTCTTTAATGTGTTCAGGTAAACAGATCAAAGAAATTCTTTTTGTATGTGGGTATATTTTTTTAATTATGTTTATTGGTTTACTTCCCATTTTTGTTTTTCTAAAATTTAATGGGACTAAAACGTGATCATATTTTTTGTCTAAATTAATTCCAACATTAAAGTTAATTTGCTCGCTAACTTCAGCTACAAGTGCGTTTTTTCTTGCACCTTCAGTCACTATTTGATCAACGCCATATACATCAATTGATTGTTTGTTTAATAGGGCAAATTCAACTGCAGGAATTCCATCTGTAGTTGCTATAAAAGCTAATTTCTTTTCTTTAGCTAATGATGATAAAGCATAAGCAGAGGTTCCGTTTAAAGAAAATCTAGTTGTAAATATTCTGTATCCTCTTTTTGATACGTCTCTATTTAGAAAATCTTCTGCTAAAATATAAGTGTCTTTTTCTTTAATTAAAAACAATCTGATTTCTGGATTAGAGAAATGTAATTGCATGTGCTCATTTAGAATTTCTGTTGCTTCATAGTTTAATTGAGCTTTCTTTTCTGAGCAAATAATTTTGAGTGCGTAAAATTTTTTATAGTCAAATTTTAGAACTTTTTCTAAGTCTTTATCGATGTTAATTACTTTTAGAATCTGAGTTGCAATCTTAACTTGTTCTGCTTTTTTATCAGATGATTCAAAAATAAAAATATTTGAGATTTGTTTCTCAAACTTTTCTTTAAATAAAGGTTCTAATCCTCTTGGACAGATGGCTGCGTATCGCATTCTTTATCCTCAATTTGTTCTTCATTAGAGTTAGGCTCTTTAGGAATCTCTTCATTTGAAGTTGGTTCTTGTGGAATTTCTTCATTAGATTCTGGACTTGGTGGAGTTTCAACATCATCCATTTCTTCATCGTCTGTTTCTGCAATTTTAGCTACAGAGACAACTTGATCTTCTTCCTTCATCCTCATTACTCTAACTCCTTGAGTGTTTCTACCAATAATAGATATATTTTCAACAATTGTTCTGATAACAATTCCTTCTCTTGACACTAACATAATCCCTTCTTTATCAGCAATTGATTTGATTGAAACTACTCTTCCGTTTTTCTCGGTAACTTTGAGGTTAAGAACCCCTTTTCCGCCTCTATGAATAGTAGGATATTCACTAAATCCAGTTCTTTTACCATATCCTTTTTCTGAGATTGTTAAGAGTGATTTTTCTTCTTCAGGAATTACTGCACCTACAATTTCATCTCCACTTGCAAGAGTCATTCCTTTAACACCTGTAGCTGTCCTTCCAAGTTCACGAGCTTCTTCTTCATAGAATCTTACACATTTTCCATTTTTAGATGCTAAGACTATATCATCTTTCCCACTAGTTTTTAGGACTGTAACTACTTCATCTCCTTCTCTAAGAGTTAAAGCAATAATTCCTCCTTTTCTAGGTTTAGAATAAGAAGTTAATGCTGTTTTTTTAACAATACCTTTTTTAGAGATAAATGCTAAATATGAATCATCAAAATCTTTAACTGCAATTGAGTTTGTGATTTTTTCTCCGTCTTGCAAAGGTAGAAGGTTAACAATTGGTCTTCCTCTTGAAGTTCTGCTGGTTTCAGGAATTTGGTAAACTTTTAACCAATGTACTTTTCCTAAGTTTGAGAAACAGAGTAAGTATGCGTGAGTTGATGCAACGAAAACATCTTCCATGAAATCTTCTTCATAAAGGTTACCTGCATTTACTCCCTTTCCGCCTCTTCTTTGGCTTCTGTAAATTTCTAAAGGAACTCTTTTAATGTAGCCTTTATGTGAGATTGTAACAACACAATCTGTTTCATCAATTAAGTCTTCATAATCAAAGTTTGATCCAAAGAAGTTTCCTTTAGTAATTGAACTTCGTCTTGCGTCTCCGTATTTTTCAACAAGATAAGTTAATTCTTCTTTAATTATGGATAATCTTATATCTTCTGATGCTAGAATTTCTTCATATTCTTTAATTTTTACAAGTAATTCATTTAATTCAGTTTGAAGTTTTTCTTGTTCTAATGAAGTTAGTTTTGAAAGCCTCATTTCTAGAATTGCCTTTGCTTGTTTTTCAGATAAGGAGAATCTAGAAATTAAGTTAAGTCCTGCTTCATTTGAATTTTTAGAAGCTTTAATAATTCTAATGATTTCATCAATATTTGTTAAAGCAATTTTTAATCCTTCTAAAATGTGAACCCTATCTTTTGCTTTTAGATATCTAAATTGTGTTCTTCTTTTAATTACTTCTAACCTATGGTCGACAAAGACTCTGAATAGTTGAGAAATTCCCATTACTTTAGGTTGATTGTTAACTAAAGCTAGAAGAGTAATTCCAAAAGAATTTTGTAAACGAGTGTGTTTGTATAATAAGTTTTGAACAATTTCAGGTGATGCATCACGTTTAAGTGTGATTACGATTCTCATTCCATCTCTATCGGATTCATCATTTAATCCTGAGATTTCTTTAATTACATCGTCTTTAACACATCTTGCGATTTCTTCAATTAATAATGTTTTATTAACCATGTATGGAATAGAATCAACAATGATTTTGGTTTTATTTCCAACTTCTTCAATTCGCATTTCTGCACGAATAACTGCTTTACCTTTTCCAGTTAGATAAGCTTGTTTAATTCCTTCATCACCATAAATTTCTGCACCTGTTGGAAAGTCAGGGCCAGGTAATATTTCCATAATTT
>Ga0233437_1001507_pt1 | contig 42313 bp, 39 predicted proteins | sample SI_122_August201_FD_182714 | JGI IMG/M metagenome (GOLD analysis project Ga0233437, IMG submission 182714) | Seawater microbial communities from Saanich Inlet, British Columbia, Canada - SI_122_August2016_200_MG | ecosystem: Environmental > Aquatic > Marine > Inlet | place: Canada: British... | reverse complement strand
TTCGCCGTTGGACTCGAAGTCCCAATACCAACATTCCCGTCGCTCAAAAGAGTCATAAAATCAGCATCATTATATTTAAAATCTAAAGAAGTGCTTGCTCCATCTAAGCCAATCTTCCAATTATCTACACTAGAAGTTTTTTCTAATTCCAAAAATGTGCCAGAACTTCCCTTAAGATGTAACTTTTCACCCGGACTCGTCGTCCCGATGCCGACGTTTCCGTCTTTGTTTATTATCATCCTCTCTGTAACTGCACTTCCTCCAGCATTTGTAGAAAATATCAATTCAGAGGGCATCACATTATTTGCAGGAGTCCCATCAATTTTAGAAGTAATTAAAGCTCCATCAATAAATTCATCACCATCATATCCTTTAAATCTCATAGTTCCTAAAACAGCATTATCATCAACCAAAGCTGGACTTGCTTCTGAACCATCAGCTTTTCTCAAAACAATTCTTGAATCAGTTGCTTCTGTGTCATGATAAGTTGATAAAGTAAACTCTGCCCTCGCTGAATCTTCTGCAATTTCCAATAATGTATCTGGCGAAGTTGTTCCTATTCCTACATTCCCCTGAACTGGATTAATTATTATATCTGAATATGCAGTTCCAAAATCAACTGCTTCGATAAAACCTACTTTATTCGTACTATCATAACCCATCATTAAACGTCCAATATTTTCAACATCTGATAAATATAATTGACCAGATTGTGATTGAGAATATGTTAAATTTTGAGCCACATGAAGTTTTTTACCAGGACTCACAGTCCCAATCCCAACATTCCCAGTAGTCCCCTTAATAACTAAAGAATCAGCAGGAGCAGTATTCTCAACCTCCAAAGCAACCAAATCTCCATTAGTCCTAATCTGCGCTCCACCCCCAGCAGTCAAATAAAGATTTTTAACAGAATTTGCTTTATCCCCAATCCAAGAAGCTGAACCATCAGTCTCCCACTCATAATAATTACTCCCTCCAGTTTCAAACAATCTTATTCCCGGCTCAGAAGCCCCTTCAATCGACAAAGTCTGAGCAGGATCATCAGTACCAATCCCAATCTTTCCATCCTTATTAATTCTCATTTTCTCAGATTCAGAACCTGCTAATCCTCCATAAAAAGATAGTGTTGCATCAGAACCATCATGAGACCTAATTTTCCAAACAGTATCAGTACCAGTTGTTTCTCTAATAGTCAAATTAGTAACTCCAGAATTAGAAGATATTTCTAAGTTATCCCCAGGACTCGTAGTTCCTATTCCTACATTCCCCCCCTCAAGAATTGTTAAACCTGAAACAAAAGAGCCTGTACTTTTAGTTTGAAAGGATAAAGAACTTCCATCAGATGCAGCTTCAATTTTCCATTTATCTGTGGCTGTTCCAGAATTCGGATGCAAATCTAAAACAGCAGCAGTAGAAGAAGCTCCTGTAACCCTAACATTTCCTCCAACAACATGCAATAATTCATCAGGACTATCAGTACCAATCCCAACATTCCCATCCCCAGTTATCAAAGCATAATTAGCAGCAGCATTTGAAGCAGAAAAATATCCTCCAATATTCGTTCCCCCTGCCCGAGCACCAACAGAAAGACCCTGAATACCATAATTAGCCCCAGTTCCAGAAGTAGCATAACCATAACCTCTTATTCCCATCCCTCCAGCACCATTATAACCATAACCAGTTATTGCTGAACTCCCCGCAACATTCTCACTTCTAACATCCACCCTTATTCCAGCTTGAGGACTCGCAGTCCCAATCCCAATACTCCCAGTATTAGAATTAACAAACAAATCACTCCCCCCAACCGAAAAATTATAATTCCCCAAAGCAACATTAGAAATAGATCCCGTATAAGGAACATAATCCCCCGTCGTATTCGCCCCATTAACCAATAAATCCCCCGTAATATTCAAATCACCCATCATATACCAATTACCATTATTATCAACCCAACTAACATTCACCCCCGAACTAGAATTCCTCCACATCTGCAACTTATCCTGAGCAAAAACCATCGGAGCCAAAGCTCCGATTAACAAGAACATACAAACAACTACAAAAAGGAATTTATTTTTCATAATAACCTCCTGTCTTCTTACTTCCTCTTCGCTCAATCAATTTTTTATCACCTAATTTTTTAATCTGCTTATCAACAGTTCTAAAAGGTTTATTCAACGAATCAGAAATTCTTGTTAAATTTAATCCCGGATTTGTTCTAATAACACTTAATAACTCATTTAATTGACCACTTAATTGACCACTTAATTGACCAGTCACTCCATCAATTACATTTTCCACCCTATTAAAAATAATTCTAAAAGAACCCCCACTCTCTTCAAAAATCGGTTTATCCAATCCCTCTTCCTTCAAAGCATTAATAATATTCAAACTACCCCTCCCCCAACTATCAATAAATCCAGCATAATAAAAAACCCTAGCAAGAAGAGGATTTCTCAACTTAGACTCATGCTCCTTGTATAAATCTTCAATCTCCAACGGCTCAGGCAACTCCCCAGGATTTGCAATAACAATCTTAGAATCATACATCTTAACATAAATAAAACTACTATCAAAATAATTTCTATGGATTACTGAATTAATAACTGCCTCCCTTAATGCATCAATAGGAATCTCCCATTTCTCCTCCCTTAACAACCCCTTAATTTTCGCCCCTATTCTCAAATGTCCTTTCAAAAAAGAAATCACATTCTCAACACTATCAAAAAGATTCTCTCCAAAATCTTTCATATCAATAAACTCTTCTTTTGTAACTCCCTTAAACCTCCCACATTTTACTAAATTATTAACAAAAAACTTTGAAGGCTCCCTACCAAATAATAAAATCCCTGCATTTGTAATTTTACTACCAACAATTAAATTTAATTTTTTTAAAATCAATTCCTTATTTTCCCCCTTAATGTTAATTCTTTTTGATTCTTTAGTCAATTCAACAAATTTTGAAATTAAATCTTCATCAATATCCTCCAAACTCGCACCCTCACAAATTTCAGAATCCCATCTCAACCTATCTTTATTCTTATCCAAAATCAATCTTTCCAACTCCTTAGCACTCAAAAGCCTATCCTCATCTGAAACACGAACATAAGCTCGACCATAAGCATAATACGGAACATTCAAACCATCAAACTCAACAACAATACAATCCTTACACTCAATCTTCTCCTCACAAACCTCAGGATAAATCCTAGGCTCAATAGAATTAGCAATCTGCTGAGAAATATCTCTCAAAGTATTTGCTCCAACTTGCTGACCAACAACTTCACCATCAGGTTTAATCCCAAAAATTAACTTACCCTTCTGATGTTTATTCAAAATCGCACAAATAGATTTAATTCCATCTCTCAACTCCGAAGTCGACTTCTTTAATTCTAACTTTTCCGTTTCATTATATTTCATCTTAACATATTCCTCCCAGATTCCCAACCCCAACACTTCCCGTAATATTCAAATCACCCAACATAAACCAATTACCATTATTGTTACCCATAGTAAATATTTTTTCCAAAAATATTTCGGAGTACGCCTGTGGCGTCACCCCCGAACTAGAATTCCTCCACATCTGCAACTTATCCTGAGCAGAAACAATTGGAGCCAAAGCTCCGATTAATAAAAACATACAAACAACTACAAAAAGAAATTTATTTTTCATTCTTCACCTCCACCAAAAGAAAATGCAGAGACGCCCTGACTCGGATTCGAACCGAGAAGCTCAGGAGAGCCCAGGGTATCAACCTGGTGCGTTACCGTTACGCTATCAGGGCATGTCTCTGCAATTGAAAATAAACAGAAAGACTTAAATAACTTCTGCTCCTCATCAAATTGTAATTCAGGAGAGTTCAGTATATTGTACTGGTGCGTTACTAACGTTATTCTTTCGCTGAGACTTATCACCTCAGCTTTACTTTTTTCATCTTCATCATTAATTATTTCATTATTGTTCACAGCAACCTCCTCCCCAGCCAGATTATAATCCCCAACAATAACAGAACCCGAAAGATTAAAATCACCCATCATATACCAGTTACCATTATTGTTAATAGTAAATATTTTTTCCAAAAATATTTCTGGGCCTTCCTTAGAAGGTTCTCGTACCTCCTCTCTCAGACCTACTTGGTTGGTGTACGCCTGTGGTGCAACCCAACTAACATTGCTCTCAGTAGAAATCTTCTCTGAAGATTTCTCGAAGTACGCCTGTGGCGTCACCCCCGAACTAGAATTCCTCCACATCTGCAACTTATCCTGAGCAGAAACAATTGGAGCCAAAGCTCCAACCAATAAAAACATACAAACAACTACAAAAAGAAATTTATTTTTCATTCTTAACCTCCTTTGCCGAATGATTGCCGAATGATTGCCGAAGGATATAATATGTAGACTTCCCCGTACCTTTCCGAATAATTAACTTATCACCCATCAACTTATTAAAATACCTATTAGCCATCTCTCTACTTATCTCAAATAAATTTTGCAAATTCTTAGAAGTTATTTTTTTATTATTAATCACAAAAAGGATTATCTCCTTTTCTTTATCAGATAACTTTTGCGTCAACTTTGCGTCAACTTGCGTCAACTTTGCGTCAACTTGCACCATATCAATTTTTTTCTGACTTTCACCCACCCTCTCCCGATTATTTAGTGACTCATTTAGTGGCTCATTCAACACTCTCTTCTCATAACTATTTTTTTCTAAATCAGGCCTATAAAAAGTCGTAATAAACCACAAACCATTAAACTCATACTTAGGGTTTCCAAGACGATACTCTTCCATAAAATCATTAATTCTTAATATTCCAGAACCAACATTCTCGACAAAATCAATCTTATTCAACAAAGAATGCAAAACTGGATTCCTAGGAAAACTCCCCCTTAAAATATCCTCAAAAGGCAAATCTGGCAAAACAGCAGGATTAACAATTTCAACTCTATCTTTGTAAACATCTATCTGAACATGTCCATTACTAGTATAATCTTTATGTGTAATAGCATTAATCACCGCCTCACGCAAAGCATCTTCTGGCAATTCCAAAAACTCTTTACGAGGACCAGCATCATTAATAACAAACTCAGTATTCAATTTTTCCTTCAAATAATTGATAGCCCCCTCATAATTTTTTATAACAGAACCAGTAAACTCCGTTTTATCAAGAATCTTAACTTTATCAAATCCCTGAAACAAAACACAAGTAACCCTAGAAGTAGTAAAAAACTTCGTAGAATCTTTCGCAAATAACAAAACCCCTGCATTAGTAAAATATTCCTTTCTCCGTATTTTTAAATTCTCAAACAAAACATCCCTCTTCAATAAATCCGAAAATTTACCATAACGCCTAAACAATTCATAACTCTTCTCATCAAAATCTTTTCTCTCGTCAAAATCTTTATTCATTAATTCATCAAAATTATTATTTCTTCCAAACAAAAAATACTCTTTAATCTCTTCACGACTCAAAGTCTGAGAATTCGCACCCTCTCTCAAATAAAATTTTCCATTCACAGAATAAGGAATCTCTTTGGCCACTCCTCTCGGAACATCCACAACAATTATTTTATCAACAATCTCATAACTCACATCTAACTTTGGTCTTAACTCAGAAATAAAATTCTGTAATTGTGAAAGTAATTGATTAGAAATCTTAATTCCTTTAACTTTCCCTGTATCTTTAACTCCAACTAAGATCTTTCCCCCAAAACTATTTGCAAAAGCACAAATCTCTTTTTTTATTTCTTTTGAAAGGGTCTCCTTAAATTCCAAATTCAATCCCTCTCCCGTTTTAATTAAATTTAATAATTCTTTTTTATCCATTTTATTTTTCATTTTATTTTTCATTTTATTTTTCATTTTATTTATGACTTCCATTTTACAATTCAATTATCACGTCCCCCGTCACATGCATCGTCGCCTCAGGCGAACTCTCATTAATCCCAACATTCCCACCTTCTTCAATTACCATAGCATTAGATGATGTACTATAATCGTAGAATCTCAAATAATTACCACTAGCATAATTTCCAATAAGGAATTTACTAACCCCTGCTTCCTGCATAGTGATTCCAGAATCATAACCAGCAGTTGTGGTATCAACATAAATATAACTAGCTTCATCAGCTACACTCTGAACCTCTAATTCAGAACCAGGACTCGTCGTCCCAATCCCTACATTCCCATTCTCTAATATTGTCATTTTTGTATTAGCCCCAGAAAAAGAAGTCCCATAAGCAATTGAAAAAGGTGCTCCCTGATTTAATCCTGTCCACCAAGAACTAGTTCCAGTACCAAAATTATTATAGACTGTTGCCACTTCATCTAAAACCCCCCCAGTACTTTCAAGAACATGATATGTCGCATTTTCATCCGCTTGATGCAAAATATTCCCATCCCTATAAGTATTGCCCGTAACTCCGCTCGGACTAGTAGTTCCTATTCCAATATTCCCCGTAGAAGTATCAATCCTCATCTTTTCAGATGCTCCAGGAGTTTCAAAAGAAATTACGTCAGCCCTATAAATTACATCATCATTCGCAAAAAAACCCATATCATCTGCACTATAAAATCTTAAATCATTAGAAGCCATTTCAATTCTGTGGTTGCTTGAATTAAAATCTATGGTTGGAGTTGCATCAACTAAACTTAATGTATTTGTAGGACTACTAGTCCCAATCCCCACACTACTCCCATCATCGTAAATAACCGAATCTTCCAAACTATCAGAATCAGAAAACTTAGCTAAATAATTCTGAGTACCCGAACCATTCACAATCCCCGACGAAGGTAAACTACTCAAACAATTCCCCCCCTCAATACAAATATCCCCCGTCGCATTAATATTCCCCTGAACCTCCAACTTCTCACCCGGATCAGAAGTCCCAATCCCAACATTCCCTCCAGTCTCAACAAATAAATAAGGACTAGTAGCATGACCTAAATTCAAACTTCCATACGAACCATCATCAACAGCATAAATAGAACGAAACCCCCCAGACTCATAATCATAAATACTCACACGATTATTCGCATCAACCCCAAAACTAGCAACAATCGAATCATTCGTTCCAGACTGAACATCTAAACTAACAGCAGGAGAAGTAGTCCCAATACCAACATTCCCCCCACTTTCAATCCATAATGCTGGACTTGACCCTCCAGAAGTTTCACCTATAAATAACTCTGAACCATCTCCTCCTACATCAGTATCAGCTAATCCAATAATCCATTTATTAACTTCTGCTGTTTGGAATATTGCTTCTGCCCTATTAGTAACTCCTCCTCTATCATAATATATTTGAGCATTTGCCCCATCCAAATGCAATCTAGCATTATCCCCTTGAATTTCCAATAATTGATCAGGACTACTAGTCCCAATCCCAACATTTCCTCCACCAGTAGCCATAATAACATCTTGATCTGTATTCGCATTCAACTTCAAACTAACCGAAGTATCAATCCCCCCAGTAGCAGGACGCATCAACATAGTTCTAACAGGACTGTACCCATAAGCAGTCAAATAAAATTGAGGATCAGATCCATTCACATGAAGATCATAAGCAGGAGTCGAAGTCCCAATCCCAACATTCCCATTCCCATTAGGAAGCAAATTAATATCTCCATTAGTCACACTAGAACTAATCTGAAAATCATCTCCAACATTAGTTAATCTACCAAACTCTGTTCCAGCATTTCTAAGAACAACATCTGCCCCTCCAGCATCTAATCGAATATCATCTGCCGCATCAATTGTAAAATCCCCTGAAGTCGAAACCCCAAAATCAACAACCCCCGAACCCGTCCCTTGCAATCTCACCGGAGTCGCAGACCCATTCACATGAAACAAAGCCCCAGGACTACTAGTCCCAATCCCAACATTTTGAGAAGTATCAATATATAAAGCGGTAGTATCATTTGTTCTAAAAGATAAGGGATCACTAGTCACAGTTTCAATTCTTCCAATATTATTCCCCGCTTCTACTCTTAACTGAACATTTGAACTTTCAACCTTAACCCTCGCTACTCCCGCTGAATTCTTAACATGTAAAAGTTGGTCTGGACTCTCCGTCCCAATCCCCACACTACCATCATCATAATACAAATCAGTCCCGCTCTGAACCCAATAATTAATCTCACTCTCATTAACAGCACTAGAATTAATATTCGTTAAGTAACGACCATCACCAATAAAATAACCCGAAGCACTAATATTACCCTGAACATCCAAAGCCTCAGAAGGCGAAGCAGTACCAATACCAACCTGCCCCCCAGTCTCAACAAACAAGTAAGGAGAAGTCGCATGACCTAAATTCAAACTACCAAAAGAACCATCATCAACAGCATAAATAGAACGAAAATCACCAGACTCATAATCATACAAACTAATTCTATTATTCGCATCAACACCAAAGCTAGCAACAATCGAATCATTCACACCAGACTGAACATCTAAACTAACAGCAGGAGAAGTCGTTCCTATTCCTACATCTCCAAAGAAATAAGATTCCTTACTTGCTTCATCAAAACGAACAATTGCGTTTCCAGCATCATCTATCACATCAACAGCAACTCCTGTCTTTGGTTGTAAAAATAAATATCCTCCTGAATCCCTAAATATCCTAGGATTCGTTCCACCTGCATAAGTTGCAGTCAAATCATTTTGAAAATCAATCGTTCCATCTCCAATAGAAAGCATCTCAGAAGGACTAGCAGTTCCAATCCCAACCTTCCCATCTTGGTCAATCACCAAAGCACTCGCAACATTATCAACATCAAAATGCATTTCATCAAGAGTACTATCTCCAATTATTAGATTATCAGTTGAAGAATCAACATGCAAAATCTCAGAAAGAAACCCATCCCCACGAGCCATCTTTAAATAAGAATTAGTTACATTAAAAATCAAATTCCCAGAATCATCAAAAATTATTGAAGGATATCCCGCAAAAGAATTAGTGAAACCTAAATCTCCAGCAGAATTTATTCCCATCTGCCAAGTTTCAGCCCCACTATTCTCTTCAAGAGTTATAGCATAATCATTCACATCAGATTTAACCTGAATATTCCCCCCGGTTCCAGAGGTTTCAATTCCTCCAACCACTAATAATGAATTAGGATCTGTAATCCCTATTCCTAAATTCCCATTCATTATTTGTATATCCCCATCTCCTTGTATTCTCATCCCTTCAACTGGGGTTCCAGAAGTTCTAGTTCTAAAAGCAATAAATCCAACATCACTATTGTATTGATTATCTAAAAAGACACCTGCTTGACTATTATCCCACGCCAAAGAACCTCTTGTATTCGCAGTCCCCCCAATTAAAATTTGTCCTGACCTATAATCACTACTAACAGAACCTCCACCTTGAAAAATTGCTTGTGCCTCACTTGTTCCTGTTGTTGGAGCAGTTCTAGCATCAACATCTAACTTAGCACTCGGACTACTAGTCCCAATCCCAACCCTACCCAAAGAAGCATCAACAAAGAAATCAGTTCCCCCAATAGAAAAATTATAATCCCCTAAAACAATATTAGCCAAAGAACCAGTATAAGGAACATAGTCTGACAAGTCCAATGCCGAAACATTCAAACTTGTCAAACCCGAACCATCACCAAAGAAATAAGAAGCACTCAAATTGAAGCTCCCCATATCTAAATTCTGATCTACCTCTAGACCAGAAACATTCACGTATTTAGCTCTAAAAGCATAAGGCACCCTACCAATCTTAGAGTTGTTAATCAAAGTCCCATCCCTGTAATAACACAACCAATACTGATTCTCATAATCTAAACTAACATCCTCCAAATAATATGAAATAATTCCCCTAGAATTAGTAGTCAAAGAAGTAGAATCAGAATAAACAACACTAGAACAAGCCGAATCAGTTGTAACATTAAACACAAAATCAAAAGTCCCCGTAACAACATTTCCATCATTATCTGTTGTCTGAATATTCAAATGAATATCATCAGAAACCGCAACAGCACTAACAAAACCGAATATCAAAAAAACTCCAAAAACTAAAAAGAATTTATTTAACATTCCATTCCCCTCCCTTATCTGAACCAATTCTTTCAATCAAACCTTTTTCTTTCATTTTTTTAACATTCCACTCTACACCCCTTCGGGTTAACCCAGTTAAGTTTTCTAAATCTTTTTGAGTAATTTTAGAATTTTTCTTAATTGCATCTAATATTTTCTCCACAGTTTTCTCCACAGTTTTCTCCACAGTTTTCTCCACAGTTTTCTCCACAGTTTTTTCCCCAAAATTAAACTTAATGATAAAAAAACTACCAATATCAAATTTGGGCTCAGAATTTCCCTGCTCCAAACACAAATCCCTCATACGCCTAACCCCTCCACCAATCTTTTCAACATAATCAGTTTTAGAAAAAATATCTGCAACAAGCTCATTTCTACGAATAGAAATATTTCCAAAATCCCCTTCCCCAAAACCAGAAACCAACCCTCCAGGACTTAAAATTTCAACCCTATCCGAATAAACAAATAAACTAATATTTGCTCCCTTAAAAGAATAATCTCTATGGATCAAAGCATTAACAAGTGCCTCCTCTAACGCCCTAAGAGGAACATCATAAATCTCACGCCTCATCTCATCCGGAAACTCATATTTAACCTTCAAATGCTTCTTAATAAAAATCATCCCCTCATTCAATTGCTCAAATAAATCTCCATTAATTCTCTTTCTATCAATAATATTCTTCCCATCCTTATCCTTAAACAAAACACATTCCAAATAAGCTGAAGGGAAAATCTGCTGAACCTCTTTCCCAAACAACAAAAGAGAAGCATTACTAAAGTTTTTATCTCCATCAACAAGTTTCATACTTCTCAAGATATCTAAAGAACTCAAATCTGTCTTAAGATTCCATCTCTTCAAAAAAGTATCAAATTTTTCATGATTAAAATCCTTCTGATTTCTAAAATAACTACTATCAAAATCAAACTGATTATTATTTTTAACAATCTCAATTATCTCATCCCTTTTCATCTTTTGGGAATTCGCACCCATCCTTAAATAAAATCCATCCTTGCAAGAATACGGTTTATTCTCTCCCTCTTCAATCCCAACAACAATTACTCCCTTAACATTCTCAATCTCATTCAAATCAATCTTTATAGAAGGATCACAATTCCTAGCAATATCCTGAACCTGAGATTTCAACTTATTAGTAATTTCAATTCCTTTAACTTCACTGGCATCATTAACACCTAAGAAAATCTTCCCTCCAGAAGAATTCGCAAACGCAACAATCTCTTTATCCAATCCACTAACCTTCTCCTTAAACTCAATATACTGACCCTCACCTTTTTGCAAAATAAATTCAAATTCTTTTTTCATTCCCTCATTTATTTTCATCTAAACACCTCAAAGCCAGCAAAACCAGTAAAAAATACCGAACAAACTAAGAGTAAACTTACAACTAAAAACAAATTTTTTATCACCATCTTTTTTAAGCTAATATCACGCGAATCTTAGGTGAGGAAAATAACAAAAACAGCTATATAAATGTTACTTAGGTTTTACTTTCTTTTACTTTCATTAGAAAATTAAACAGCGTCGGTAAGAAACTGTTTCTTACAAATGTAGGAAAACTTTTACCTACAAAATTTAACAAAGAAAAACAATATATTTTTAAAATAAAATTCCATAGATTAAATATGACAAAAAAAAGGATAAAAAAGCTATACAGATTAAAAGAAAACAGAATTCTTGGAGGGGTTTGTACCGGCCTAGGAAAATACTTTGAAATAGATCCTGTTCTGCTAAGACTTTTATGGATAATTGGAACCCTAATATTTGGCGCAGGAGTTTTAGCTTATCTAATTGCATGGATAATAATTCCTGAAGAAAAATAATTCTCTAATAAGAAATACCCAATAGTTACTTTTTTAAATTAGTTTTAACAAATAATTCTAAGCCCCCATAGCACAATGAAAGGAAAACAGCGTTTTCCTTGCGAACCTTTCCCTCTATACGGAAGCAAGCCATCTAATTGCCTTCGTTGATGGCAAGTAGCTATTCGGAGCACAAAGCCCCCATAGTACAGTGGCCAAGTATGCTTGCCTTTCACGCAAGTGACGTGAGTTCAAATCTCGCTGGGGGCGCTTATTTTTCATCTAAACACAATCAAAAACTTTTAATAACTAACATTCTCTCTTTCTTTAATGATCCTGTAGCTTCCTATTTCAGGATTTGCAAACAACGATCCTGTAGCTCAGTCTGGTTAGAGCGCTGGTCTTATATGAGTTAGTTCCATTAGGAACTTAATCTCTCAACAGAGAAATCTAAGAGAGCCAGAGGTCCCGAGTTCAACTCTCGGCAGGATCATTAGAGTTGATGGTTGCAGGATCGAAAACCCGCAGGTGGTTTTCAAGTTCAACTCTCGGCAGGATCATTAAATAATTGAACTCGGGTTCCCGAGCCTTCAACTCCGAACATTTCTGAAATTGTAATAAATGAATTTACGAATTTATATCAGATTTTATGAAGTGTGAGGGGCAGGATCATTAGAGTTGAACCCTTAGCCACAACTTTCTACAAAAAGATTATTCATTAAAAATTAAAGCTAAGTTGATAAGACTCAGCGAAAGAATAGCGTTAGTAACACACCAGTACAATATACTGGACCTCCACAGGCATCTGGGTTCGATTCCCAGTCAGGGCGTCTCTGCATTTATTTTCATGCAAATCCCCAAAAACCTTTTATACCTCTTCCTCTTAAGTAATTAATGGCACTCGGGGTGACTTTCATTGTTATGGCAATTGCTATTGCAGCAATATGGATTCTAATCGAAGCAAAGCGAATGAAACATAAAATCTTTGCAATATTCCTAATAGCACTAATATTATTTACCTACATAAGTTTCTCAGTTGTTCTAAAAAATAATGATGTAAACCTGAAAAGCCCTGAAGGGATAAAAACAGGAAGCCAACTATATCTTACCTGGATAGGAAACGCATTTACAAATATGAAATCAATAACAGCCTATGCATTTAAACAAGATTGGAAACAAGAAAACATAACAATTGAAAATAAAACTAATAATTCCACCCTAAAAAATATGATTCCAAACATAACAATTGAAAAAACTGAAGAGAAAGTACAAGAAGTTGTAGATGAAATAGGATCAATCTGGGATAAACTCTAAAGACAAAGTTTAAAAATAAATAAAACTTAAATAAATTAAAGAAAGATGGTAACAAAAAAAACTTCTAAAAAGAAAGTAGCTAAAAAGAAACCAGTTGCTAAAAAAAACTTACTGATAAAAAAAGAAGCCAAAGCAATAACAAAATTAATTTTCTTCATTCCTTCATTCATAATTTCATTCTTACTAGCATGGTTTATTCCAGAATCAATCATAGAAACAATCTTCGCTACAATTGCAATCGTAACCGGAATAGTTAGCATAACCCTAATTTTAGTTCTAATCGGAATAATTGCAGCAAGAAAAAGAAAAAAATAATTCTTAAAAAATAATAAGCCACAGCTGAGAATCGAACTCAGGACCTCTACATCTTTGGAATCTTGATTCCGAAACAGAATGATTCGGAGAATCAACTTTACCAATGTAGTGCTCTACCGGCTGAGCTACTGTGGCAACCAATAAAAAATAACAGAATCATTACTACTTAAACTTTTCAAAAATGTTTTCTAAATCAATCTCAACTAAAGAAACAGGCATTTTAATCTTCCAATTTCTCAAAATCTTAGGATGAACCTCTCCAACCTCTCCAATTTGTTTTCCATCTAAAAAAATTCCAGCAACACGTCCATCAATATAATGTCCAGAAAAACCAGAAACTTCTTTAACCTCAAATTTCAAATCTAACATTTTACTCAAATAATCTAAAATCTGACGAACATCAGTATAATTCCCGGGAGCAACTCCAAAACTCAACTTCTCAACCTCTTTAATCTCATCCTCCCTCAATTCAAAAATCCTACCAACCTCAAAAATCCTTTGTGGATATTCCGAATCACTATTCTCCGAAAAATTCTTCATTAAATAAGAACTTAAATTCCTTCTCAAAACATTATACTCGGTTTTACCCTCGACTTCAACAATATTCTTATCACTTTTTTCATTAATTCCCATCTTTCCCAACAAATCATTTTTAGGAATTAAATGGTAATTAGAAACTTCAAGTAAACTCAATCCCGTTAAAATATTAGCAATTTTTCTTTTCACAATTTCGGTAAAATCTTCTTTACCAATACTCACAATTTCAGGAATCTCCGGTTTAAAATTTTCATAGCCATAAGCAATAGCAACATCTTCTATCAAATCAATTTCATGCAAAACATCAACTCTCCAAGAAGCAATTTCAACAATCCCTTTTGAATAATTATGCCCCATTTTTTCTAAACAAATTTTCAAATCTTTTTCTTTCAAGTCCAATCCTAATAAATTATTAGTAGTCTCCAAAGAAATTTTCAACTTCTCTCTAGAAAAATTAGGACTAGTTCCTTTAATTTCTCCTTTAAATTTAATCTCATAAATCTTTCCCCCCATTTCTGCCAAAGCAGAAACAAGAATATTCAAACATTTATTTAATAACTCCTTATCAAAACCCGAACACTCAACAAACACCTCTTTTGTTTCATCACTAACTCTTCCTGTTTTCTCAGAATTAATGATTGGAGGCATACTCATAATCTCTCCAGCAGAATCCATAAAAACCGGGAATTTTGCCTTACCAGCCAAGAGGTGAGCATAATCCCTCCCCGCAGGATGCCTCTGCAAAATCTCCAGTCCATTCATTTTTCTAGAACTCTCTAAAGGAACAAAAGAAATTTTATCCGGTTGCAATGCAGAATATTTGATCGGTAATTTTATTTTTTCTAACGGATAAACTCCAATAGCCAATTTCTTTCTTTTACGACCAATAGTAACATGTAATTTCTCTTGCAAATCAATTAATTCTTTAATTTTATCGTCATCAAATTTTAAATTCTTAACAATCGCACAAGCAGTAAACGGTCTAACATCTTTAACAGATTTATCAACTTCAACCTCATAATCTTTCAAAGCCTTCTCAATTTTATATTCCTTAATCCCTTTCTTTTTCCCCAAAAAACCTAAAAACCCTCTCTTAAATCCAGAATAACTAAGCAAATCAGGACGATTAGGAAAAATCTCCAACTCAATTTCATCCCTATCAAAACTCTCAAGAGGAGTTCCAAACATCGCAATCTTCTCTTGCATCTTCTCATCTAATTTTCCTACTTCTTTCTCAAAAACTTTTCGTGAAAATTTTATATTTGCCATTTTAATTATATGTTTCCTCAATTATTTTCATTTTTTCTTCCAACCCTTTTTCTATATCCATATTCATTGATTCTGCAAGAATGCTTACAACCAAAATTACATCTGCAAGTTCATGTTCAGCATTATTCTCTCCTTTCATTTTATCTCTCATTTGATAATTCAAAAAATTTAAAACTTCTTCATTTAATTCTCCGGCTTCTTCACCCAATTTAACTGCATGAGCCAAAACTAATTCTTTTGAATTTAAATTCAATTTCTTCCCAATTATTTCATTTCTTCTTTTTGCAAATTCCTTTATTTTTTCAATATCCATCTTACCCTCGAATCCACTCCTTTTTATTTCTCAAAACACGAATATCATTCTTATACAACTCCCTCAAATCCTTAACCCCATAATAATCCGTAATAATCCTATCAAAACCTAATCCCCATGCTAAAACAGGAACCTTAGTTCCTAACAAAGGAATAGAAATCTCTGGTCTAAAAACCCCAGCACCACCTAATTCAACCCAAACTTTTCTCTCAGAATTCCAAGCATGAATCTCAACTGAAGGTTCAGTATAAGGAAAATATGCAGGATTAAATCTAACTTTCTCAAAACCCATTTTCAAATAAAACTCTTTAAGATAACCTAATAACTGTCTAAAATTCACATTAGGATCCACAACAATTCCCTCCGTCTGATAAAATTCAAATCCGTGAGACCAATCAACAGTTTCATTTCTAAAAACTTTTCCAATTGAAAAATATTTTTTAGGTAAATCTTCTTTCCTAAGATTAGCCAAAACATTTGCACTCAAACAAGTAGTATGTGTCCTCAAAACTAATTTCTTAGCCTCTTCCTCATCCCAAGAATATTTCCAACCTTTACTTCCATCAACCCCTTTCTCATGACAATCACTAACAGATTTAACTAACTTTTTCCCAGGCAAACTTCCCTCTCTATCCAAAAAGAAAGTATCTTGCATCTCCCTAACCGGATGATCCTGTGCAGTAAATAATGCATCAAAATTCCAAAAACTAGACTGAACCATATTCCCCTTCATCTCCTCAAAACCCATCTCAGTCCAAACCTTACGAGCATAATCTATTGCAGAATTAACAAAATGTCTTTTCCCTCCGAAAATTCCAGGAACAGACGCAGCAACATCATAATACCTAAACTTTTTACCCTTCCAATTCGACTCTTTCTTTAATAAATTAGAATCAATTTGCTCAATAAAATCTCCTTTAATTTCAATCTTCATCAATTTCTTTCCCAAAGCACTAACCTCAAGAATTATCTTTTTCTCTTCCAGATATTCAATTAGATTTTTACGTTGCTCCAAACTTTTTAAAGCAAATTTTTGCTCAGGATTCAAAGAATCAAATTCAAGAGGTAAACTTTCCAAAAACAACTCCTCTAAACTTTTTTTAGAAACCTCCATCACACTAGCAACGAGGAGAAGTTTTCCATTTTTCAGATCAATCAAAGCTTTTTTCTTCAAAGCTCCAAGAGAAGCCCTAAATTCATCCTGACTCAAACCACTCTCTTTCTGAGCATCAACTAAAGAAATTATTCTTTTCTCAGAAACTAAATTTAATAATCTCCTTTCCGGCAATCCTTTACTTCTATATAACGCCCCATTAACTGCAACATCAACAATTTTTTTCTTTTCAATTTTCAATTTAAGAATTTTTTTATTCTCCAAATATTCCAAGGCTCTCAAAACAGCAACGCTATCTAAACCAGATTTTTCACAAACAATTAAAAAATTTTCCCCAATAAAAGGCAAAACTTTTCTTTCATTAGGACTCAGAGACTGAATTAATCTACCCGTATCTTCCATAGATTCACTAAAACATCTAGGTTTTAAAAAGATTGGTTTTCTAAAACATTTATAAAATAAATTACCTTCTAATGCTCATGAACAAAAAAGGCCTATCTAGTACAATAACTATAATTCTTCTAATCTTATTAATTCTAATTGCAATAGCATCAATCTGGACTGTTTTAAATAATAGAATTCTAAAAAAAACAGCAGATAGCATCTCCACCGGAAAATTAACAATGGATATAGAGTTAGCTCCCGCTCAGATAAATTACAACACTGGAATTGTCACCGTTAAAGTAAAGAGAAATCAAGGAGAAGGAAATTTATCCGGAGTAAAAATTATAATGGGTAATGATAGAATAACAGAAGTTTTTAAAAGGTATTTTACCGGCTTTGAAGAACTAGAAGAAAGAACAATAGAAATTAATATAACTGCAGAAGCAGAAGAATTAAGAATAGTAGATATAACAAAAATTTCAATTGCCCCATTAATAACTCTTGAATCAGGAAAAGAAGTAATCGGAAAAATTGAAGAAGAACAAAGCGGTTTGAATCAAGATGTAGGAGATATAGATATTGAAGAAGACGAAAATGAATCTGAGGAAGAAGGCGGAGGAGAATGTACCGAAGAAGATATTTCCGAATGTGATGCAGGAGGGTGGATTGACAGCCCTTACTGTGATTTAACCAAAGATGAATTTTCTACCTATCAATATTTTAAAGAAGTTACTTGTTTTGTTGGATTTTGCATATACGATCAAGAAGAAAGAATAAAAGAAGATTGTATAGAAGGTTATTCTTGCGTTGGAGGGCAATGCATAGAACAAGCAATATCTTGTACAATTGATTCTGAATGTGGAATAGGAGGTCCGGAAGGTCTAACAAAATGTATCAACTCCACGACGGTTGGTAGAGATAATAGAACCTGGCAATGTATAGATGAAGCCTGCTCCAATTCTGTCGAAACAGTTCCAACCGAATTCTGCACAGAAGATAAGATTTGTGGAATTCAACCCGGAGGAACTGGGGCAGCATGTTTCACCCCTCTAGAATGTGCATCCAATTCTGATTGTGATGCTGGAGAGATTTGCGTGGAGGGTTCTTGTGCAATAGAATACTCTCTAAATGGAGGAGTAATAAATTCGGTTTGGCCTTTCTTTGTAGGAGAATATTTTGACAGCATAGAACTTCCAACAGAAACAGAGGATTATACAGATTATTATGCAATCTTTCCAGGGAGTGCAGAAACAAGATGTCTAAAAGTTTTAGAACATGTTTACCCAAACAAAACCGGAGCTTATGCATACGTTAGATTGAATGAATCAGAAACAAATATTTCAACCGGGGACCTCTACGAACTATGGGAAACAGGTAATGCCTGTTTATACGTTTAATAGAACAAATTAATCCTCACAAAAAATCTAAAGTTTCTTAGTCATCCCCGTCGGCATTCCTAAAACTAAACCTAAACTTTTCAATTCCCTAGAATCTTTACTAATCTTACTCCCAATAAATTTCATCTGAATTCTAAACTTCTTACACAACTCAACATTCTGTCTAACTCGTGCAATAATTCGACTCTTCTCCTTCGACAAAACAATCTCATCCAAATCAATTCCAATAACAACCTTTTTCTTTGCAGCCTCACGAGCCATTATCTGATTAAATCCCGAATCACGCTGCTTAGAATAATCCCTTCTCCCTTCCTCTTTCAAAAGTAAAACACTAATTCCCAACTTCTCAACAACCTTACGATTAAATTCATCATCGTTAGAACTAAAAATAATTTCTTTTCCTTCGTTTTCAATAACTTTCAATTTCAATTTATTAAAATCTTCTTTAACTAAAAATATTTGTTCCATGAAAAAAAGAAGATTAAAGGGTTTTTATGAGTTTTCACCCATCTCAATTTTACGAAGAAGATGCGATTTCTCTTTTTTCGCTTTTTTAAAACCATCTTCAAAAACTTGGTAACTCCCTTTGGGTTCCATATATGAATTAAAAAAGATTATCTTTGCTTCTTCAAGTTCTTTAAAGTATTCATATAAAGTATACGTGGGTGCTAATCTAAGAACTCCTCCATTCTCAATAATTTTATTAGCTATCTCAGAATAAGTAAAATTTACCTTACTATTGATTTGATCGATTATTGTATTCTTACAAATATCACAACTCTTAGCCATAAGTAGAATATAAATCTAGACTTTAAATAAATTATTGTCCTAGAGAATCTATTCACCAATAATTGAACCTATAAATCTCTTTCCATTAAGAAAATTACTAAATTGTTTCATATCGTTCCCAATAAGGTAAGTCTCAACTTTATTATCTCTAATAATTCTAGCAGCAACCTGGTCTAAAATAAAGTGTTGTCCTGGCTTAAACTTTATCTTATTTGCAATTGTAACAAAATCTTCCCAAGAAACATAAGGGATTAACTTGGCACCTTTATTTTCAGTAGGATTTTTATCAAATAAACCAGCAACATTAGACAAGTTAACAAAACTAGATCCAAAACTAGCAGCAATTCCTGCCGCAGTTGAATCAGAAGTTTGATTAGGTTTATACTCTAGAGCTCCACAAAAAACAACATTTCTTTTCTTCAAATATTTTTTCAGCGTATGTAACGTGTGTGGAATTCCGCGATCAGGATCATAACCAAAAAAATAAGAAACAAATCTAGCATTCATACGCGTAGCAGAAATTCCCGCAAAACTCTGAAAATCATTATTCGCCCCAGATTCTGAAAGAGCACGAATATACTTACGAGCAACACTCCCTCCTCCACAAACAACAACAAATTTATATTTATCCGAATGCTTTTCAATCACTCGCTTAAATTCCTTAAGAAACTTATAACTTACATCATCCGGAATAATTAAACTCCCCCCAAGACTAATCACCATAACTTTTTTCATAATAAAACTCAAGCACAATAGTATTTAAAACTTTAAGAAAACAAAAAAATATATGAATTTAGAAAAAATTCCAGAAACATATCTATGCTACATAGAAGACAGAATAGAAATAGGAGAAATAATAAATAAATTCTTCGAAAATACAATAGAATATATCGAAAGTAAAATAGAAACAACTCATTAGAATTTTTACAAAGAATCACGCAATACATCAAGATATGTCTTCTTCAGAGATCAAAATATAATAGATAAAATTACTTCACAGTAAATAAAATATTTCCCTTCTCTTCCCTTCTCTTCCCTTCTCTTCCCTTCTCTTCCCCATAATTTTGAATTATTTTTTGTTCAGACAAGGCAAATAATGACGTAGCATACTACCGTATGTAAGGAATCATTTAACGCAGTATAAATAAAAAAGAATCAAAATTATTTCACAGTAAATAACTTATCATCATCAACTTCAAAAACATCCAATCGAACACCAGAATCCAACCAACCATGAGCATAATTCAGAGCACCAAAAGCAAGAACCCAATCACCTCTATCTTCAAAATGTTTAGCATCACTCAAATAATTAGAAACCATTTCAATAATTTCCTTAGCTTCTTTCTCTTTTCCAAAAAGAATATTCTCCTTAACAATTCCCAAAGCCTTACTAGTTAATTCAAAATATTTCTCTAACTTCTCTTTACTTACTTCATTATTTATCATAACAAAATAACAATCTCCCTATATATAAAATTTACCTACATTTAGAAATCTTTAAATAGAGGAACTCACTTCTTTACTTACAAAAAGAGGAAAATGAAAAAAGTACTACTTGGCCTAGCAATTGTATTCTCTCTAATTATGATTACCGGAGTTATAGCAGAAGCAGGAATTTTATCAAAAGATATCGAAGGTGTTGTAGAAAATGCCCTTAAAGAAAAAGGTTTAGATAAAGAAAAAATAAAAGAAGTAAAGAAAGTTAATTTTGAAGAACTTCCAGAACAAATAGACATAAAAAATATCGATGAAACAAATCTTGCAATGTATGAAGTAGACATTGGAACAGAAAAACCAGTATTCGTACTTACCCTCTCAGAAGAAGCATTCATTGGACTAACAAAAGAAGAAGTAATTAATAAAATGTTATTAAATTTCGGACTAACAGAACAAGCTGATAAATCTCAATTTCTAGAATCTGCAGTAGGGATAAAAGGAAGCGAAGAAAAAGGTTATGTTATGGTGAGAGAAGGAAGTATAAATGGTATCTCTACAAACATTGAAATCTTAGAAGGCAGTAAAGGGGATATAGAAATAATAATATACAAAAATAAGAAAGAAATGGGATTTAGAAATATAATTGATGCGAACACTCCAGGGGTAAAAACTGACTATGATGTTCAACCTGGAAAAACTATTGAATTCGAACCAGGAGATATAATCTCCCTATATCTACAAATAAATGGAAAAGTTGAATATAAAGACGTAAACACCTTAATTGAAATTTCAACCTTTGAAGAGAACTAGAAGGGGGTAGATGATTATGAGAGATAGCAGACAAAACAAGGGGAATATGACTGTAAAGATATTAATTGCAGTAATAGTAATACTTGTACTAGTTTGTGCTTTTTTCTTCCTTATACGACCAGGAATCAACAAATTTGTATCTAACAAACAAATTGAAGGAGTTAACTTTGCATACGGAGATGTAATTACACAAGTTCAAGAGCAAGGTTATTTTGCATTACCTTTAGGCCAAAATGAAGCAGGGGAAGACCAAACACTAGTTTTAGTACCATATGTTCCTCCTCAAGAACAAACGCCTACACAATAAATTTAATTTTTATTTTTTATTTTTTATTTTATCCTCGACAAAAAGAAAGTAAGTAAAAATCTATCTGAAAAAAAAGTATGTTAGATTAAACTTCCAGATAGATTTACAAAGCTTTAAATATAATTAATTCTTTAAAATCTCAAGTAAATTTTTTACTTACATAAAAAAAGATGGCTTACAAGAAATATATTGAAAGAAATGGAAAGATATATGGGCCCTATTACTATGAAAGTAAAAGAGTTAATGGAAAAGTTGTTTCAAATTATCACGGAGTAAAAAAATCAGTTCTTTCAAAACCAGTAAAAGCTTCAGAAGCAAAAAAATCAGAAAATATTCAAATTCCTAAAAAACTCTGGACCTACCTTGTTCCAGCACTAATACTAACAATCTTATTATTAATTTTCTTACCAAAAATAAATCTTACCGGTCAAGCAGTTGTAGGACTTCAAGGAGAATATATACAAGGTCAACCATTACAAGGAAAAATAGACATTAATCTAAAACACGGAGAATTCATTCCAGCAAATACAAAAGTAATAATTGAAAATAATAATCAAATATATGAATATTTTCTAAGTGAAATTACAAATGCTCAGCCAACAACCGGGGATTATTATATAGAAGGTTCGGAAATTTATGGACAAGGCTTAGGATTTGGAGAGTATGGAGAAATAATAGAATATCCTCAGATCTACTTTAAATTACAATCCGAGATAATAGAAATTTCTTCTGAACCAACATCTTCTGAAGAATCAATACCAGTTACACCTCAAGAAACAACATCTCAAGAAATTGAACCAACACAAGAAAATACTATAAATCAAACTCCAACTGAAAACCAGACACAAATAATAGAACCTCAAGAAACAGAAAATCAAACAGAAGAAAAACCTATTCCAACAGAAACACCAATTACACCGGAAGAAACTCCGATTGAAAATGAAACTGAACAACCAATAGAAAACCCTTCGGAAGAAACACCAGTTGCACCTGAAGAAATTCCAGTAGAAACAACACCCTCTACAGAAGAATCTCAACCAACCGAATCAGAACTCTCTCCAATAACTGGAAACATAATTCAAAATATTGCAGGAGGAATAGCAAATTTCTTCGTCTCTCTTAGTCCAACAGGAAGAGTCACAGATTCTAATTCAGAAATTCAAGCAGATTTGAATTATGAAAAACCCTACGTTTACAATCTTAAAACACGTGAAACACTAACAATCATTCCGGGGACAGTTTCAACAGAATCAGAAACAATAGATGAATCTTACATAAATATCCAAACAGATCAAGAAAAATCAACATTTACAACAACATACAAAATAGAAGAACACGGATTTGGAGAGGAATTTGTAACAAAAGACATAACTAAAATCCCAATTGACTTCACAGAATTAAATTTAACCCTTCAAGAAGGAGAATTGAAGATAACTCTAGAACACGAGGGAACAAAAATCACTTCTGTTAAAACAAATCTCAAGCAAGGAACACAATTTCAGATTAATCAAGAACCAATCATCCAAGGGAATATAACAATACCAGTTGAACAAGAAAAAATCTCAAAAGAACTAAAACTTCATCCTCTTACTGATGAAGAAAGAATAATACTTTTAGAAAAATTTGGACAAGAAAAGATAACTCAAGAAGCAATAGGATACAAAGACAAAATAATCATAAAACTTTCAATAGGAGAATACTCAATAGAATATAGCTATCAAGAAAATTTGGATAAAGAGCTATTAAATTATTATATCGAAAGAGATAAAATAAATTGGCTTAAAGATATCTCATATAATCTTGAACAAGAAAAAGCAATAGAAAAACCCCTAACAAATTTATCAATAAACACTAATTTATTTTAATTAGAATAAACTCTTCTCTTCAAATGACCCCCAGTCACCTGAACTCCCGAACCTTTTGTTTCTTCAATCTTCTTTAAACTAAAACGTTTATCCATTCCATCTGAAACAATCGCATTAAGAATAAATCCTCCATAAGCAATTTTATTCACACCCTCTCCAATAGGAATTTTAGAGCTAGAAGAAAAATTATTAATTATTTTTTCAATCTCTTCCTTATTTAATACAACCCCTGTTTTTTTCTTTCCCATTACTCCACTAACAAACACATTCTTATTCGGACCCCCAATTTCAATAACCTTAACATTAGTATCCTGAGCAAACCCTAATAATTTACCCAAATCAATTTGTTCTGAAGCATTAATAGAGGGTTTTAAATAACTTAATCTCTGGGGCAATCTAGGTTCAGGAACCCTAAGAATTTTCTTACCCTGATTTGAGAAAGATTTAGGTTGTTCAAAAAAAACAGGTTTACCAACTTTCCTAATAATTCTTCTTCCCCTAGGCCTATGGTGCCGAATACTTGGAGAATAATTAACTAACTCATTAATAGAATCTTTCAGATCATTTTTTTCTAAATTAATTCTTCTAGCTTGCTCTCTTCTTTCAACAATCTCCTTAAGGTTTTCCCTCCTCTCTTCAGAAATAGGAATTCCGTATCTCTCCTCAATCAATTTTTCAAGACGATAAAGTTCAATATTTTTAACAGAATTCTTAATTAATTCTCCAACAAATGCTTTAAGAAAAAGCGTCTTTTGTTCTTGAGTAATAGATTCCATTATCTCTCTAAAGAAAACGGAGGAGACTGAATATCAAAGTCAGGTTCTTCTTTAACCCTTGGCTTATTATTTAGTTTGATATTTTCTCCAGTTTCCATTTTTCCAAGGGTATTTTTTGTTGGTCTCGCTTTAACCGGAACAGCAACAATAGGAGAGGTTACAATTGAAGGAGAAAGATTGTTAACACTCAAAGCCTCATCATGAATTAAAGTCAAACCTCTCGCTAAAACCTTATTTTGTTCAAATAGATTGTCTATTTTATTTATAATTTCTTTCTGCCAATTATCTTCCGCATTAGCAGCAGGAGCAGAAGTTTTAACAAAAGCTTTTGCAGAATCCTCAAATAAATCTAAAAAATCAGAAAGTCTATTATTCATAGTATTAAAATTTCCGCTTAAATGAGTAAGAACTTTTTGTAAAGAAACAAAATTTTCCATTAATTGCTTTTCAACTCTTACAACAGTCGCACTTTTTCTAGCAACTTTCTTCTTTTTATAATTCTTTTTTACCCCGGCATTCCGTGCTTTGGGGTACACCGAGCGGTGCCCAGGTTTTTTATTTGCAGATTTATGCACAACTTTTTTCTTCACAGGTTTTTTATGAACAACATGTTCAGTTGTCACAGTTTTAGTCACCACTTTTTTTTCAGCCATAGTTTATTCAAGGTTTTTATGTTTATAAATTTTTAGAATTAAAAAATACCCAAAGTATCTCCTTTAACATCCTCACTATTTGGTTTCTCTCCCGAAACCTCTTCATCAGAATCATCATCTTCATTTTCACTCTTATTCACTTCTTCTTCAACCTCTCCATTCTCTTCTTCATTTCCTAGGTCTTTCTCTTCTTTCCCCTTTTCAAGATCTTCTCCATTTTCTTTACTCTCTTTCCCATTCTTTTCTTCTACACTCTCATCAGTTACCAATTCCTTCTCTTCTCCCTCAAGATCTTCTTCCTCAACCTTTTCTCCCTCATCATTTTCCCCCTCATCATTTTCTGAACTCCCTAAATATTCTTGCTTCTCCTCTTCAATAACTCTAATATCTTCTTCAATTCTCTTCTCATCTAACGCTAATTTATCTTCAATCCCTTCTTCTATTTTCTCTTCATTTACTTCCTCAACTTTTTCTTCTACATCATCCTCTACTCCCTCAACATTGTTTTCCACACTCTCTTCCTTAATCTCTTCTACTTTTTTCTCTTCTTTAACCTCTTCTACTTTTTCTTCCTCAACTGATTCTTTCTCCTCCACTTTTTCACTCTCAACAACAGGTTCCGCTCTCTCAACTTTCTCTTTATGCTTTTCATAATCTCTAGGTTCTTTATCTGTTCCACCTTCTAATTCCGCAATATAATCTGAAATCTCTTTAGCCATATCTGCATTAACAGAAATACTATTTATTCCAACGCCTACTAAAAACTTAGCCATTTCCTTCTTACTCCCCGCCTGCCCACAAATACTAGATTCAACATTATATCTCTTACAAATTCTAATAACGTATTCCATCTGCTTCAAAATCGCAGGGTGCATTTCATTATACAGATGCTGAACTTTCTCATTCCCTCGATCAATAGCCAACATATACTGAGTCAAATCATTTGTTCCAAAACTAATAAAATCAATTCCCTCCTCACAAAATTCTTTAATCATTTGAACCGCAGCCGGAGTCTCTATCATAATTCCAACCTTACAATCACTAAACTCAATTTCCTTCAAAATCTTTTTACAACCCTGCAATTCTTCTACAGAAATAACCTGTGGCATTAAAATCCCAATTGTTTTACCCTGACCCGCAATTCTCTTCAAAGCATTTAGCTCTGCTTTCAACAATTCAGGATGTTTCAAACTATAACGAATACCGTGCATGCCCAACATAGGATTTGCCTCATCTTTTGGAGGAGCTCCTTCCAAATTAGCAAATTCATCACTTCGAATATCCGAAGTTCTAACCCACATCTCATCGAAATATTTGGCTATACCTTCAACACCTTTGAAAACAATCTCCTCATATTCCTTAGTGTCTTTCCCTAAAAATAATTCCGGATGTTTACCAGACTCAGCAATAATTCCTTCAATACGAGTTAACCCAACCCTCTTCAAACCAGTCTTAGATGCACGCTCCGCAAAACTTGGTAAGTCAACAATAACTTTAACTTTAGTCTTAGTCACCGCTTCGACAGGCAGAACCTCTTTTTTCTCAGATTCTGCAACTTTACCCTTATAAACTTTACCCGAATAACCATCGACAGTAACAATTTCGCCATCTTTTAATTTAGTAGTAGCCTCACGAGTTCCAACAATCGCAGGAATTCCCATCTCACGAGAAACAATAGAAGCATGAGCAGTCAAACCCCCTTCATCAGTAACAATTGCCGCAGATTTTTGCATTGAAACAACCATATCCGGATTGGTCATAGAAGTAACTAAAACATCACCCTTCACAATTTTACTTAAATCTTTTAAATCATGAATAATCTTCACCGTTCCAGATGCAATCCCGGGAGAAGCTGCCAAACCAGTCAAAACAATTTCACCATCAATTTTTTGCTCTTCTTTTCTATCCACTCTTTTTCCAACAGTAGTAATTGGTCTTGTCTGAACCATAAAAACCTCTCCATTCTCAATAGCAAACTCAGAATCCTGAGGTTTGTCATAATGTTCTTCTAATTTAATAGATAAATCTGCAATCCTCTTAATTTCATGATCCTTCAAAACCTGCATCTTCGTAGCATCCGGACCAAGATTAACAATTCTATTTTCCCCCGAAGAAGAACGAACAATTGCTTTTTTCTTATCCTCAACTTTTTTAGAAACAATTTCCAAGTCTTTTGAAACAACATAATGATCTGGAGTAATCATTCCAGAAACTATTCCTTCGCCTAATCCAAAAACAGCCTCGATAATAACATCATCTCCAGTATAATTTGGATCTTTAGAAAAAACAACTCCTGATTTATCTGAATTGATCATCTTCTGAACAACAACTGCCAAATGCGCTTCCTCATGTTTAAATCCCTGTTTATTTCTATAATAAGTTGCCCTAGAGGTAAACAAAGAAGCGAAACATCTCTTAACAGCATCAATTAATTTATCATTACCCTTAATATTCAAATAAGTATCCTGCTGTCCCGCAAAACTAGCCTCAGCCAAATCTTCCGTAGTAGCACTAGAACGAACAGCAACAAAAACAGGTTCAGCAGCATTAGCTAAAATATCATACGCACTCCCTTTTTCAACATCTAATTTATTTGTCCCCAAGTGATCATACGATTCGATAATCTCTTCCTTCATCTCCGAAGGCATCTCAGCATCCGTGATTAATTTTCTTACCGCTTCAACAGTTTTATTTAATTGATCCGTGTTTTCATAATCAATTGTAGAAAGTAATTCAGAAATCTTAGCACCAATTCCTGCCTTCTCTATAAAATAATCATAAGCTTGTGCAGTTACAACAAAACCATTTGGAACCGGAACCTTAGCATTATACATTTCCCCTAAGTTTGCACCTTTTCCTCCAGAAACAGGACCAGAATTTTTATTTAATTCAGAAAACCATTTTACAAAATCAACTTTAACATTAACTCCTTCGTCACTTCCACCACTCTTATCCCCACTTTCTTCTGTCATGACCAATATAAAGAAACGGAATTAATAAAGGTTATGGAGATTCTGCGAGTTCAATATTAAATTTAATTTGTTCTAAGTTCATCTCATCTGAGAAACCCAAATTAGCTTTATCATAAATAAAAAGTTCTGCGCCCGAACCAGCATAAAACCTAGAGTAAGCTTTACCGGTTTCCACAAGAGTTTCATAAAGATAATTTCCTAAAGAAATTGCTATCTTGTCATCTTCCAAATAGTTCCAATCTGCTGAAGTCCTAGGACCAAAATCAGATTTAATTTGAAAGGAAACAACTTTACGAACAGAATATTTGAACAACTTTCCCTCAAGACCATTTTGAATTTCAAGAATTTCAGAATTATCTAAATACAAAAAAATATTCATAGATTCATCCATACAACCAATCATAAAATCTCAATTAAAACAGCTTATATAAAATTAATTATCCTAAACTATCTATTTACTAATAGCATCAACCGGGCAACCATCAATAGCATCCTGAATACATCCTGATTTCATATCTGCGCCCTTCTTAACCTGAGCCTTCATATCATCATTCATTTCAAAAACACCCTCGCAAGTCGCAGCACAAGCACCACACCCTATACACGTCTTCTTGTTTATCTTTACCATAAATTGATTTACTCAAATAACTTTATAAAGTTATAGAACTACTTTCAATTATGATAACGCTATGGATAATTCTCGTACTTGTTGCAATCCTTTTAGGAATCACATTTAGTTTCTACAACAGATTCGCAATCCTATCAAACAGAATAAAAAATTCACTTTCTCAAATAGATGTTCAACTAAAAAGAAGAGCGGATCTAATCCCTAATTTAATTGACACAGTTAAAGGTTACGCAAAACACGAAAAAGAAATAATGAAATCCGTTAACGATGCGAGAAAGGCATTGGTTGGAGCGAAAGACTTACCCGGAAAAGTAAAGGCAGACGGAATGTTGGAACAAGCCTTAGGAAAACTATTCGCAATTGCAGAAAACTATCCTGATCTAAAAGCAAACACAAACTTCTTAGAACTACAAAGAGAATTAGCAACAACCGAAGACAAAGTTGCATATTCAAGACAATTTTATAACGACTCAATCTTAACATACAACAACCTATGCACAACTTTCCCCGGAAATGTATTCGCAGGAATGTTCGGAAAAAAAGAAAAAGAATTCTTCCAGATCGCAGAAGTTGACAAGAAATTACCTAAGGTTAAGTTTTAATCTTCAATACTTTCAAGTTAAAGAAGAAACATATAAAAAGAAAAAACACTTCTTAATCTAAGAGATTAAAAAATGGAAATAATATCATTAAATGAGATATCAAACAATTCTAAAACAGAATTATTAAAAGGACTAGGATATAATTCAGATGGAGAATATGTTCTTGATCTAGAAGGTAACAAAGTTATAGATAAGTATATAGAAGTTCCAGTAAAAATAGAAAATATGGCGATTCTTCCAGGAAGCACAATCATTTTAGATGATAACGAATTATCTATTTCTCTGTATATGGAGGAGTTCGGAGATGACCTCTGAACCAGATCCAATAGAAAGTATTGCAAAAGGTATTACAAAAGGTTTTTTAGAATTAGGTGCAGAAACCATAAAAGATTGGATTCAAAAATTTAAAGAAAAGAAAATAAGCTTTGTTAAAGATAAAGAAAATTTAAAACTTGTTAAAGAGCAATACAATTCTGGAGAGTTACAAATCTATAAAAAATACATAGAAGATAAAGAAAAACTAATGATTCTAAGAATGGGATTAATTTTAAGAAAATTGGAATTCCTCGGAGAAAAAGAAAGAAAACAAAAATTAAGAGAAGATTTAATAAAAAAATACAAAGTTAAAGGATTACACATAGCACAATTTGTAGAAAATGGGATCCTTAATAGATATATGGGAATCTTATTAGACGACATAGAATCTATAGAAAACTTTAAGGAAAAAATAAATGACATAATTGAAAATATAGAGAAATATGTTATTTTTGTGAAAGGAGACGATAAAGAAAGATTTATTTTAGAACAAGCATTAAGAATAACTTCAGATAATCTCTCAATGATTTTTATAGTATCTGGAATGGGTTCTGCAGCAGAACTGATTAAAAAACTTGAAGAAAGATTAATTGCCTTACTAAAAGAATATGAATTAGAAAAAATGAGCAAAAGAAATAAAGAAAACCTTTTCTTTAAAAGAATACTCAAATCTTAAAAACTCCCTCCACCTATTTTTTTTATGAATAACCGAATAGACTTCAGAGATCAAATTAAAAAAAACAAAAAGAAATCATTCTTCCTAATGTTAATAGTTTTCATAACACTAATAGCACTAGGATTCGCAATCTCATTCGCATTCAGCCCGGAATATTTCACAATAATTATGATCTTAGCAACAATCTTCTCCCTAGGTTACATCCTAATAACTTATAACAACTCACACAAGATAGCAATAGCTTCAGTTGGAGCAAAGTTAGCAAAAAAAGAAAAATACCCTCTCTATTACGGAACAGTCGAAGCACTAACAATCGCATCAGGATTGCCAATGCCTAAACTTTACACAATGGAATCCCCACAAATAAACGCTTTCGCCTCGGGAAAAAATCCAGACAATGCAGTAGTTTGCGTAACAACCGGATGCCTACAAAAATTAGAACGTAGAGAACTAGAAGGAGTTTTAGCACACGAACTAGGACATATAGCAAACTACGACATGAAATACATGACACTAATCACAGTTATGGTCGGAATGATTTCAATTATTTCCCAAATTTTCCTTAGATCTCTTTTCTTTGGAGGGGGAAGAGGTGGAGGCGACAACGATAAAGCACAAATAATTTTCATGATTATAGGAATAGCCTTAGCAATCTTAGCACCGATAGTAGTTTATCTAATTCAGATGTCAATTTCAAGAAAAAGAGAATTCGCAGCAGACGCAACAGCAGTTAAATTTACTAGATATCCAACAGGATTAATCAACGCACTAAAGAAAATAAAAACAGACCACTCGCCCGAACCAAAGAAAGTCAGCAAGGCATTAGCCCCACTATTCATAAGGCCAATAAGAGCAAACCTGACATCAACACACCCGCCGTTAGAGAAGAGAATTCATACTCTGGAGAGAATGTAGATCCATCACAATAATTCTTATAAACTGCTAATCAATAATAAACTAATGAGAAAAACACTATTAGCCTTTCTAGCAATAGGAGCATTCGCCCTATCAGGATGCCAAAAGAATAATCTAAAATCAGAAAACCACCCGTATCAACCAAAAATAACAACAGACAAAGAATTCTATGCCTGGCAAGACTCCATCTACAAAATCAACTTAATAAAAAGATCAGAATTCTCAACTGAAGGATTTTATAAGTTTGAAAAATGATAACTTCAAAAATAAAATAATTTTATAAACTCCCTCTCCCTAAATAAAACATGGGATTCATAAGAGGTGCACTGATCGTTATTTTAAGTACAATTTTATTCTTTGCACTTTTTGCAGGAGGTTTATTCTTAACACTTTCCTGGTCTCTAGAACACGATACTCTAAAACCCGAAATACAAAATATTTCAGGGGAACTAATTCAGCAATACGGAGTCCTAAATATAATTGAAGAAAACAAAGGAATGCTAGAACTCTACTGTCAAGCAACCGATTCTTTCTACATAAATGAACAAGGAATAGAACTGGACATCCCGTGTTCAATCTTGCTAGCCGAGACATCTGTAATAATAGATTATGCTGTAGAAAATATATTTGACCAAATATACTATAAAGAATACTCTTGCAGCCTATGGAGTTGCATAAAAGAAGAAGCATTACCCACAGTTTTGATATCAGAAAAAGCCCAAAACTACTGGAAATCAAAATTCTATTTAGTGATGTTCTTAGCAATCGTCTGTTTTATCTTAATGTTTATTGTAGCAAGACATAAAGCCACCCCATTCATAACAACCGGAATATTAGCAATGGTGGCGGCACTTCCATTCAAAAAATTAGAATTCTTGCTAGGTTTAATCCCAGAAGCCACAATTGCAAAAGTAGCAGGAATTTTTATAACAAAGTCTCCAAACGTGTTTTGGACATTCATAATAATTGGAATCATTTTCTTCCTAATAGGGTTAACAATGAAATTCTTAAAAATGGGACTGAAAGTTTCTCACTGGTTCACAAAAAAAGAATCCGCTCCCGAAGACGATCTCTCAAAAAAAGATGTAAAGAATATTGTGAAAAAAGCAATAAAAAAAGACAAGAAACAAGAAACAAAAAAACCAAAAGAGAAAAAGAAAACCAAAGATTTAACAGAAGACGAAGAAAAAGAAGAAAAACTAATGCCCTCAAAAAAAGAACTCATGGAAGTCTTTAGTAAAAAGAAAAAGAAATAATCTTTTATACCCTTATCCTCAATTAATTCTATGGCAAAACCTAAAATAAAAGCACTAGTAATGTTCTCTGGAGGACTCGACAGTCGTCTCGCAATTAAACTTCTTCAAGACCAAGGAATAGACGTAGAAGCAATATACATTAAACTCCCATTCGGACAGGGATGCTGCACAAATTTCGGATGCATCCTAAACTTCACTCAACTCCAAGGAGTAAAACTTCACAAAATAGACGCAAGCAAAGGAAAACTATTCAAAGAATATCAAAAAATAATCAAAGCCCCAAAATTCAAAAGAGGAGCAGGATATAACCCTTGCCAAGACTGCAAAATATTTTTATTCAAACAAGCAAAAGAATTAGCTAAAAAAATAAAAGCAGATATCATAGCAACAGGAGAAGTTTTAGGTCAAAGGCCAATGTCCCAAATGAAACAAGCCTTACTAACAGACGAACAGGAAGCAGGACTAAAAAATAAAATACTAAGACCTCTTTCTGCACAACTATTACCCGAAACAACTTACGAAAAAAAAGGCCTAGTAGATCGATCTAAACTTCTAAGCCTCCACGGAAGACAGAGAAAAATACAAATAAATTTAGCAAAAAAATACAACATCAAATACCCCGGACCTGCAGGAGGATGTATACTCTGTGAAAAACTATTAAAAAAAAGGTTTGAGATTTTAATAAATAAAGGGCTAACAGAAGAACAAGCAAACTTGGCATCAGTAGGAAGACAATTCAGAATAAATAGCACCTGGATAGTACTAGGAAGAAACCAAGAGGAAAATAAGCTCTTAGAAACCATGAAAGAGGGTACACTGACTGAACCAGACGCAATCGGACCAAGCACAAGGCATTTCGGAGAAATAGATCAAGAAATAATTAATCAATTAATAACAGCATATTCTAAAGGTAGCACAAAAGAACAGAAAAAAGAGTTTGAGAAATATAAGATTTAAAATATAAATCTTTATAAAATAATTTCAACATAGAAATAGATGAAAGGAATATTCTTTTACAACAAAACTAATGAAATAGATGGATTGAGTTCAATAAAATATTTAGCAGAACTACAAAACATAAAAGTGGAAAATGTACGAGAATTATCTTATCTAAATGAAAATCCAGATTTATTAATAATAAACCCCCTTCCATCTGAAGTAGAAGAGAGAAAGATAGAAAAATATTTGAGTGAAAACCCCAAAACTAGAGTATTGTACTTCGCACCTACACAATCGAAAGAAAAAATAAAAAAAATTACTAAGGGAAGTAAAAATCTAGAGATAATTGCTTGTTCGGATTTGGAGAGAGCTAATTGGAAACTATTACGAGAAGAAATGGGAATTGAGCCAAACAAAACCTAACCCTTAACATCCGCTAAAGTATTTCCAGAACCATCTTTCTTTTTCTCTTTCTCTTGACGAGCCAACTCTTTCTTATGCCTAGCAACAAAACCCTCTAAGAAAGTAGAACTCTTAGCCCTATCCAAAACCTCTTTCAAAACATGCGCACTAATACTTCCCAAGTCTTTCAACTCAGTCTTAACTTCTTTACCAAGTCTTTTCTTGAAATCAGATGCCAAATAAATGTGTCCTCTAGACCTCATAGAAATCTTTTTAGCAGTCGTCATAAAAGTACCCATGCTAGCAAACTTCAAACCAGCCTTACCCTCTGCAACGACGATAGTTCCATAATTTAAAGAAATTCCATAATGTATTAATTTCTTAAACTTACGATTATGCTCTTTCAAAATCTTCCCAGCCTTATCAGAAAATTCAACTAAATTCATTTCATTCTTAAAAGTTTTAGTTCTAGAAGGGGCAAGAATAAAGAAAATGTTCTCCTTGTTATTATACACAAATCCTTTCTCCCCCTCAAAAATATCCACTAATCTCTGAATAGTCTCTCGAACATTTCCTTCACCATTTTTAACTTCCAAATAATTCTTAATATTCAAACACATAACACTAGCATCCTGTTTAGAACCATTAATGGACAGAGACAACTCACTTTTCAAATGAGGCACAAACATTCCAACAGCATCCTTTCGTTTCTTCTCTTTCTCCTTAGAATCACGAAGCCCCTTTATTCTTTCCTTATCTCTATCCTGCTTAGGACCCTTAAAATTTCTCCTGCGTCTAAATCTCGTATATAAAACTAAAAACGTAACTAATAAAACAACTATAAGAAAAATCCAAAGAAAATTCATAGTCTTAATATCCCTTAAAGAAGATTCTTTAATTCCAACCGCATTACCCGTCAAAAATAAACTAGAACTAACTCCCTCAACAACAACCTGATATTCTCCTTTTGGGGCGGTTAAAACAAATTCCTTAGATTCACCAACTTTCAAATTAGGATTAAACGTGACCTCTTGGCCCCCAATAAAAATAGAAACACTATCATTATAATAAATATTTCCAACATTTTCAACAATAACACTATCATTAGTTAAAACCAAAGAAACTTCAGAATTTTCTAAAATAGTAAAAACCATTTTAGAAGTAAAACCCTCCGAATAAGAAGAAACAACCCATTCTTTAGGAGATTGATTCAAAGCAACAAAATATTCAAATTCAATATCTGTTCTTTCTTCAAACTTTTTAACAATTTCTCCTTGATGATCTTTAACTGCTGCATAAACTTTAGCATCAATTTTTTCCCCAGTCTGGTCTCTCAAAATAACTTTTGCTTTCAAACTTGTTCCAGGTTCAATTCGATCATTCTCTAAAAAAACCTCTAAATTTGTTGGAACTTGAGAAATATCCACAGAACCATCTAACTTACCAAAATTAGAAACAATTCCTTTTGAATCTTTTTCATAAACATAATAACTAACTAAATGATTTCCTGCCTTAAAATTTTTAGGAATTAAAATATTCACATCAAAACCCTCTCCACTAATTTCAAAAGAAGAGACAATATTCTCTCTATCAATCCCCTTAACAATTACTTCCAAAATGCCTTCAACATTTTTCCCATTCTCTTTTTCAATACTTCCTACAAAAACAGCCAATTCTCCTGGTTTAAACTCAATTCTATTCAAATCCAAATCAATTTCAATTTTATCCGAAATCCTAACATTCTCTACTAATTTCCCAGAATCATTTCCTAAAGAATAAGAAACATAACAATCTCCTCGAGCATTATCAATAAAATTATCTATTAAAGGAATTAAAACCTCTCTTTCACGAATATCTCCTTCAGACATCGAAGCAAATTCTTTGTAAACTTCAACCTCTTTCAAGCCACAAATTAAATCTACTGAAAAAGAATCACTTATTTCTTCATCCGCAATAATTTTAATATCTAATTTAATAATCTCCCCCAAGTTATACACAGAATTAACACTATTATCTAACTCAACTGTGGCAGAAACTCCACTAATTAAAAACAAACTTAGCACCACAAAAATAAATAATTTTTTCATCTTAATCCTCTAAGAAAATCAAGGCAAAATTCTTTATAAATATTTAGGACATTCAAGAAGAAATCCCAAAAGATAGTTAATCCCTATGAGTTCTAATGCCCCTTGGGTAATTTCCCAAAACCAAATTTTAAAAACACCCTTAACCTTAATTTCTTATGACAAAAGAGGTTTTCAATCCCTGGGATGTATCTGGAAAAGTTAATTATTCCAAACTGGTTAAACAATTCGGTTTAACCCCCATGAAAGAACTTCCAGAAATATTTCAGAAGAATGTTTTATTTAGAAGAGGAACAGTATTTGCACATAGAGACATCCAGAGAATTCTAAAGGCAATAAAAGAAAAAAAGAAATTCGTAATGATGACCGGTCTAATGCCAACAGGTAAGTTTCACATTGGACATATGTTGGTTGCTCAGCAATTTATCTTCTACCAAAAATTAGGTGCTAAAATTTATATTGCAGTTGCAGATATTGAGGCTTACAACGCTAGAGATCAGAGTCTAGAAGAATCTAAAAAAATAGCGCTAGAGTATATTTCAGATTACGTTGCACTCGGACTAGATCTAAAAAAATGTGATGTCTATTTCCAGAGTGAAAGATCAAAAGATGCAAAAAAGTCAAACGCATACTATCGATTACAAAATCTTTTAGCAAGACACACAACCTTTGCAGAATTCAAAGGAGTTTATGGGGATATTACTCCTGGAAAAATGTTATCCTCCCTCTTACAAGCTTCAGATATGCTTCATGCACAATTACCCGAATTTGAAAAAGAGTGCCCAGTGATAATCCCGGTAGGAATTGATCAAGATCCACACATAAGATTAGCAAGAGACATGTCAAAAAGAATAAGCCACCATTCAAAAAATAAATTCACCCAACTAAGTTCAAGCTATCATCTATTCATGCCCGGACTTGACGGGGGAAAAATGTCTGCATCTAAGCCAACCTCATATATCTCTATGACAGATACTGCAAACGAAGTAAAGAATAAAATCAATAAATACGCTTTTTCAGGAGGACAAAAAACATTAGAAGAACACAAAAAGAAAGGCGGAAATCCAGATGTAGATGTTTCATTCCAATATCTAAAATTCTTCTTCGAACAAGACGATAAGAAATTGACACAAATAGAAAAAGATTACAAGTCAGGAAAGCTCTTAACAGGAGAGCTAAAGAAATACACTATTGAGAAGATTAATAAATTCCTTGCTAAACACCAAAAGAAATTGGTGAAAGCTAGAAAATTAGTTGAAAAACAATTTAATTAACCCTTACTCTTCAACAATTCATAAAATCTACCTTTCTTTGCAACAAGTTCATCATAAGATCCAACTTCCACAACCTTCCCTTCATCTAAAACAAATATTCTATCCATAGTTTTCAAAGTAGATAATCTATGTGCAGCAAAAATCAATGTCTTATCCTCCAAACCATCCAACCCTTTCTGTAATTTATTCTCTAAATCATAATCTAAATTAGAGGTTGCTTCATCAAAGATAATTATTTTAGAATCTTTATACAATGCTCTCGCGATACCTAATCTTTGCTTCTCCCCCCCAGAAAGTCTAACTCCCTTCTCTCCAACCAAAGTCTGATCTTTTCGTTTTATTCCATTAATAAAATTCTTAGTCTGACTTACCTCTAAAGCTTTTTCATATCTCTCTCGATTAAATTTATCTGTTCTGGACAAAGTTATATTCTTCTTAATTGAAAGGTTAAATAACTCTGTATCTTGCTGAACAATTGAAATATTTTTCAAAATAGAATCCCTAGTTATATTTTTAGTTGAAACGCCATCAAAATAAACTTTTCCTTTTTTAGGAACATAAAGTTTCAATAAAAGTTTAAACAAAGTAGATTTTCCACTTCCCGAAAATCCAACCAACCCAATTTTTTCCCCTCGCTTAATCTCTAAATCTAAATCTTTCAAGACTAATTTGTTCTTGTACCTAAAATTAAGATTCTTAACTCCAAATCTCTTCCAATCTTTCAATTTTTTTGCTCCTTTTTCTTCAAACTCAGGTAGAGATTTATAGATTTCCATCATTCGGTAAATTTTATACTTAATCTCTAACAATTTTGTACTCTCTACCGAAATCATATTCAGAATATTCTGTAACCTTTTAATATAATCCACATAAATAATAATTGCACCAATCGTCATTACTCCCGCAACAACATCCAACCCAATTAAGAAAATAAATAAAATATAAAAGAAAGTTGCAACTAACTGAACAGAAATCCATTTTTTAGTACTAGTCTTACGTTTTTTGTTTCTTGCAAGACGCAAAAGCTCCTCGATATCCAAAATTTCATCATTAGACTTTTTCTCAATCCCTAATGCTTTCACAGTTGCAATATTAGAAGAAAACTCATATGTTTTCCCATTAGAAGCCTCTTTGATTAATCTCTGAGCAATAATTCTTTTTCTCACAATCTTATTCATTCTTGCTTCAATTGTTAAATAAATTAAAGAAAAGATAAAAGCAATAATAGCATATTTAAGATTAAAGATTGCAAAAATTGCAATTATTCCCACGAAATTAATTAACCCCCCAATAAGTTTATTATTATATAAATTGATAAAATCTCCAATTGCCTTCTCTCCCGAATTAATTTTCTCTATTTTAGCTCCTGTATTTTCTTTATCATGCCACATTAAATTTTGCTGAAGAATCTTTTGAAAAGATTCTGTTTTAGCATATTTTTGCATCTTATACAAATAGAGCGACATAAAATGCTTAGCCCCTAATCTAGCGAAAGTATTAAACACCAAAATTGAAAGTAAAAAAGTTAACAAAACAAAGAACTTTGAAAGAGGATCAGACTCTAAGGTAAAAACATCAATAATTTTTGCTAGGATAATGGGAGGAACAAGCCCAAGAAAATTAACAAGTACCAAGACAAAAGATAAAAAAATGAATCTAATCTTTTTCAAGCTAAGAAAGTGCCAAAGGTCCTTTAGAAATTCTGCATTAGAGTATTTTACTCTTAAAATATCTGTGAGCATTAAACAAACTACATGAAAATAATATAAAAAGCTTTCCTAGCCGTTTTATCGAGGGGAAAAGTTTAAATAGATTTGGCTCCATGTATGATAAGATTTAAGATACAGGCACAACAAAACTTATCTTTTTTGCTTCTAAAGGTTCTATTTCTCTATCCATTTGCTCCCGATTATCTAAATAATTAAAATGATCATACACAGTCATAACTTTTTGAATCAAATCACGGGTTTCAAATGGAGCTCGATACAAATCCCCTTTAACATTTTTAACATTTCCCTGTCCCCAATTATGGGAGGCCAAAACCATCATTTGTTTATCTCTCAGGGCCAATTCATCCCAATTCTCAATTCTATTTTCCAAATAGCCAATGGCAGATCTCAAATTCTTAACTGAAACTTTTTGATTTTCATAAAAATCAACAGCCTTCTCAAAAGGCAAATCAGAATGTTCTTCCCAAGTTTTCTTCATTGTTTGCCAAAAACCAGAAGCTCCGGTCCTTCCTTGTTTAGCATTAGGATTCGCAGAAGATTCCTTTATCCCCAAAGCATATGCCAAATTACCATCAACAATTCCTTTGGTTTGCTTCAACCAAAAAGCTTCATCAATTTTTTCATGATACTTATTTCCCCAAGCAGAATCAATATAATTTGCCCTCTCTAGAAATTCTTTATTCTCTTTAGGTAAATACGAATTATATTCAGAACTTTTTTTAGATTTTTCCCCCTCATAACTAATATTTTTAGAACTATTATTTCCACTATAATCTAAAGGCCCAGCTACACTTTCCCGAGGAGTCCCTGCTCCAATTGCAAATATTCCTGCTCCCATTAAGAGCTTTGCTGCTAAGCCTTTCATTTTTGACTATTCTCCTGAAATTCAAACTATTTTCCGCGTTGCGGGGTAATATTTCTTTCATTGCTTCCTTACACATTCTTCCCCTATATAAAACTTTACCAAAAAAACTTCCAAAATCTTAAAAACTACAAAAACCTAAACAGAATATGAAAACACTAAACCTACATGTTGATTACATCAAATGGCAAGCTCTGAAGAAAGCCTTGAAGTCAATGCCAGATCTAACAGAAAAGGAAAAAGAACCTAAAGAAGCAAAAGAAGCTTTAGTTGTTTTAACGGCTGTAGAAAAAAATGATTCTCTAGAAACATTACCTCAATACCTTCAAAACATAAAAGACATTGCAAAACAAGTTAACACAAACACAATAGTTCTATATCCTTACGCACACCTATCAAAAGAGTTAGGCCCCCCAAACACCGCAATAAAGATCCTAGAAGAAGCAGAAAAAGAACTAAAGAAACAAAAGTTCAAAGTCCATAGATCCCCTTTTGGATACTACAAGACGTTTGAATTAAAAGTTAAGGGACATCCTTTAAGTGAGTTATCGAGGGAGATTGTTATTGAAGGGGATGAAGAAGCAGACATTACTGAAAAAGAAAGAGAAAGAATGTTAAAAGAAATTTCAAAATCAAGATTAGATACATCTAAACTAAAAGAAAACGATCACAGAATCATAGGAAGGAAAATGGATCTTTGGAGCTTTAATGAAGTTGCTCCAGGAATGGTCTTCTGGCATGATAAAGGTTTACACATCAAAAACAAACTAATAGATTTTTGGAGAGAAATGCATAGAAAAGCAGACTATCAGGAAATATCAACTCCCTTAATCATGGACAAAAAACTCTGGGAAATCTCAGGACACTGGAAATTATACAAAGAAAATATGTTTACTACAAAATATGAGAAAAGAGATTTCGCAGTAAAACCAATGAACTGTCCTGGAGGAATGTTGGTTTACAAAAATTCCCCGAAGTCATACAAAGATTTACCCTTAAGGGTTGGGGAAATAGGAATGGTCCACAGACAAGAACTTTCAGGAACCTTAGCAGGTTTATTCAGAGTTAATCAATTCACTCAAGATGATGCACATATTTTCTGCACCAAAAAACAACTTCACAAAGAAATAATTGATGTCGTAGAATTATTTAGAAACGTTATTTCAACATTTGGTTTTAAGGATTTTAGATACACTTTAAGTGTCAGAAGCGACAAGAAAAAAGAAAAATATCTAGGAAATGATAAAATCTGGGCCAGTTCAGAAAAAGCCCTTTCAGAAGGACTAGAAACATTAGGAATAAAATTTGAAAAAATGGAAGGAGAAGCCAAATTCTACGGCCCAAGTTTAGATTTACTAATTAAAGATTCATTAGGAAGAGAATGGCAATGTGCAACACTTCAACTTGATTTTGCACTTCCAGAAAGATTTGGCTTAATCTATAAAGATGAAAAAGGAAAGGAACAGACTCCTTTCATGTTACATCGAGTAATATTTGGAAGCCTAGAAAGATTCATTGGAGTTTTAACCGAACAGGTTAATGGAAAATTCCCTTTATGGCTTTCACCAAATCAAATTAAGGTTCTAACAATGTCAGATAAGTCGGATAAATACGCAGAAGAAATAACAAATAAACTAAAAGAACAAGGATTAAGGGTTGAATTAGATACAAGAAACGAATCAATAGGAAAGAAAGTGAGAGAGGCATCAATCCAGAGATTCAATTACTTGATAACTGTCGGAGAAAACGAAATGAAAGAAAAAACTATTGCTGTTAAAATTCCAGATAAAAAAGAAATCACAACTATGAAGTTGGATAATTTTATTGAGAGAATTAAGAAAGAAGTTGGGGGAAAAATTTAATCAAACAACTTCAAACCCTTAAATGTTTTTATAATAGATTTTATTGTTAAAACTTCCCAGATAACAAATAGAACAACTAACCAGCTTAATCTAAACCCAACTAATGCGACATGAGTCCAATCCATTACCCCATAAAATAAAGCTACCATCGATAAAACAAATCCCTGAATCATCCAAGAAGAAGCAACTAAATTATTATTTCTCTTTTCCCCAGTCTTCTTACTCGGTCTTAATGTAATAATTGAACCTTTAATTAAGAAAAGTAAACCTAATCCTAAAAACAAAGCAACATAATTAATTGGCATCGAAATAGCTCCTTCCTTAAACCAATCCACAACCTGTTGTTCGAATAAAAGAAACAAGAACAAAAGAAAAGATAATCCTACAGGCAAAACAACTTTTCCAAATAATTCTCTATCCTGAATAGTTTTAACATTCACTTTATTTTCTTTAGTTTCTTTTTTTTCATCTTCCATATCGAATTAAGAAATAAGAAGAATATAAAGATATGTATAATAAAAAGTTTGTGCAATCAGGTGACATATGTCACCCCCTAAAATAATAAACTAAAATCATTATAAATTTCATCAGGAGTCTTATTCTCTAAACTCATATGTGGTCTAAAATGATTATATCTCATCCTCCACAGCTC
>Ga0233437_1001505_pt1 | contig 42356 bp, 26 predicted proteins | sample SI_122_August201_FD_182714 | JGI IMG/M metagenome (GOLD analysis project Ga0233437, IMG submission 182714) | Seawater microbial communities from Saanich Inlet, British Columbia, Canada - SI_122_August2016_200_MG | ecosystem: Environmental > Aquatic > Marine > Inlet | place: Canada: British... | reverse complement strand
ACATTCGTCGGATAATGAACATTTTAGGAAAAGATAAACTGAAAAAGTACTTGGAAGTACTTATTTTATTATCTTTGTCAATATATCGTCAAATACGAGCCAAATTAAGCCAATTTAACGTAAGTATGTTTTTTGATAAAATATTTACTGATTTTTATGTAGTACGCTTAAATCGGATTATATTTGTCTGATTTTTAGAAAACGGTGGGTTATTAGACGAACTGGCGTTATAGGCAATTTATAATTTTACAAAAGACATGAAACCACTTAAGATTTTATTATTACTGAATTTTTGGTCAATTGGTTTAGTTGCACAGACAGATGAATTCAAACATGACTGGGAAATCCAATATCTTGAACATGATATTCAATTTGTTAGTAAAAAGATAGCTCCACTGCCATTTTCAACAAATGAAGAACCTCAAGCAATTATGATAGTTGGAGCATCAATGATAGATGATTCTATGAAAAATAACTTGAAACAAATTGTTAAAAGCGAAATTGAAACTATCAGGAAAGACTTTAATATTATAGAATATTTAGAAGAAGATTATAAGCCAAAAGACAATATTGTGTCATATACTGAAAAACTTGGTTCTGTTCAAATTGCTACAATTAAATATAGAATAAATGGAGAAAAAAATGGACCAACTATAACTCCAAGAAGCGTTAGACAAATGCTATTTATTCATAATGAGAAATTGTATATTTCATCTTTAGTTGTATTATTTGCAGAAGACCAAGATAATATTAGAAGTGACCAAATGTTATTTATTAATAAAATATTAGGAAACAATTAGATAAATAATAAATTATAAAACAGGTAACACATTGGTGTGCCTCAATGATGTGTTAATCCAGTAGATGCAAATCCTATCGGTGCAATTTCCTCCTCACCCAAAAGAAAACCGAACAGATTACTCCAAGAGCAGGAAGCTGAAGCTTCATTCTTTCTATCAGCCTCTTCTACACATCAAGCATAAAAACACGTGTAATTTAAATTAAATTTGCACGGACGTATTATTTTTTGTATATTTGCACGTGTAATATAAAATATTGACTAATGAATACAAAATTAACATTGACAATTGAGCAATCAATTATTGAAAAAGCAAAATCATATGCAAAGGAGAAAGGTCGCAGCCTGTCAGACATAATAGAGAATTATCTAAAGGCCATTACAGCTGATCAGAGAAAAACTGAAGATATTTCACCAATTGTAAATTCATTACGTGGAAGTTTTAAAGCCCCTGAAAATTTCGATTATAAAGAGGAATTATCAAAAGGACTATCTGGAAAATACCTGGCATGAAAAAAATATTGATTGACATAGACGTAATACTTGACTTTTTCTTCGACAGAAAACCTCATTCCAACAACTCGACTATAATACTAAGCCTTTGTGAAAAAGAACTATTGGACGGATTTATCACCCCCGTAATAATCAGTAATACTTATTATTTATTGCGTAGGACTGCAAAACATGAAAAAGTTATTGAAAAATTAAAGCAATTACTGACAATAACACATGTTCTGCAAATGGACCGGCTTGTAATAGAAAAAGCATTAAACTCAGAATTTAAGGACTTTGAAGACGCTTTACAAAACTTCGCTGCAATAAATTATGGCAAAATTGAAGTAATTATCACCCGAAATGTTAATGATTATAAGAAAAGTGAAATTGGAATATTAACTCCCGAGAGTTTCGTGAAATTAATTAATGAGTCCGGTTCAAAAAGTGAAAATCTTTGATTTTTCACTTCTGAATCTGTTGATAATATGATTTAAATTTATCCTATACAACATCAAACCACGAAGTGGTTAAATCCGAATAGCCACAGATGAAATCTGTGGTTAAAAAGATGAAAGTCACACAAGTAACCACAGAGGGGTTAAATAAATAAAAACATGTACTATTTAATTTAAATAGATGTTATTGTTGAATCCTTTAAGGATTCTAAATTTTGCATCAGTCTTTTCATACCCTGCACTGCGTACAGGGTTATTCATGTTTAATCCGCTCTGCGGATTGTGTGAATATTCTTTAATAGGCTTTGCGGCAACTTTGCGTTTAATCTTTCCGGTCTTTGCGAGAAAAAAAGAATTCAGCACATCAAAATATTATTTAGCCTTGGTTTTTAGTATTTGAGACTTTTCAAAACTCTCAATTCCGAAATCTCAACTCTCAACTCTCCCCCCATGCCTCACTCCCATATCCACAATTATCCTCGCATTCTTATAGCTTAAATAAAAATCCTTATTACTACTCCTGTATTTCTCCGCTAATTTATCCATACGATTATATAATATTTCATCCCCTTGCTTAAAAAGCTCAACAAGTTTGGCAGTTGCTGTCACTCTTGTACCAATTGCATTTCTGGGTTTTGCAATCAGAGTTGTAAAATTATCAATTACCATTTGAAATTCCTCCAGGTCCCCGGTCGACACACCATAATCACCCATACTGTCGATGTGTTTATTTGTCTCTTCATGAATCAATTGGCAGCGGTCTCTCAAAATCGTATCCCTTGATAGCTGCAATTCACTCGGAGTATAATATGTTTTTTCCTTTAGTTCGATATCACCAACCACACTTGCATAAGCAAAAATTGCACTCCCTATGCTTATTGTCAAATCAATCATTTTTTCTTCTACATTCTTCTTGTTTTCAGCAATACCTGTAGTTTTTCCCTCCTGTATCAAACGGGTTTCCATAATTTGCTTAATACATTCATTAAAAAAACCAAATGCTTCTTCAAAAGCAGGCATTTCGCTCCACACGCTTTTACTCTTGTTGCAAACATCTTGCACAACATGATACATGCTCATTTTGTTTTCTTGTCTGTCTGTCATTACTTTAGTGTTTTTTTACTCTGACATCATTATAATAATCGCCACTAAATTACAATACTTTGATGTATTTGTCAGGAAATTATTAATTTTTATTTATAACGTAAGACTCAATTTAACCAATGTAAGAGACGATTTAACCAATATAAGAAGCGATTTAACTAATGTAAGAAACGATTTAACCAATGTAAGAAGGAATTTAACTAATGTAAGAAACGAATTAATTAATGTAAGAAACGATTTAATCAATGTAAGAAGCAATTTAACCAACGTAAGAAGCAAATTAATCAAAGTAAGAAATAATTTGATCAATGTAAGAAACGATTTAACCAACGTAAGAAGCAATTTAATCAAAGTAAGAAACAAATTAACTAATGTAAGAAACGAATTATCCAATGTAAGAAACGATTTACCAAATGTAAGAAGCAATTTAACTAATGTAAGAAGTGATTTAACCAATGTAAGATATGATTTAATTAATGTAAGAAACGATTTAATCAATGTAAGAAGCAATTATGTTATTACCGGGTACTTTTCATTTGCAACTTTTGCCTTCTCTTAAGTCGCTTATAATGATAAGACTAATATATACAATACAGTCGATCTTTTAAAAACCTTGTAAAATAGGCAACCTTAAGCACTAATAATTTGTCAAATAATATAATGGAAATAAAGAAAATAGAAATAGGTATATACAATAATAAAATTCCTGTTTTATTGAATTTTTATTTTCGGAAAACATAAACATTAACATAATAAATCTATTTACACATGAAAAAAGCATTTCTACTATCTGCAATAGTACTTCTCTTTGTATTTTCAGCTTTCGCTGATGGATGGAGAAAAGGCGAAAAAGAAATTAAAGTATTCCTTAATTCGGCTGCTGATTACACATTATTAACCGATTTGAAATTAAACGGTGATATTTATTCCTCCAAGGGAATAGCAATAATGTACGTTACCCCGGAGGAACTTAACATTCTTGAAAAAACCGGATTAAATTACGAGATTTTAAAAGATGATCTGAATGAATATTATCGTGATTTTTGGAATCAGGATGTTCCTCCGGGTTATTATTCTTACGAAGAAATAATAGAAATAATTGACAGCTTAGCTCAGAATTTCCCTGACATTTGTAAAAAAGAAGTTATCGGAACTTCTTTGGGTGGACGTCAATTAGCTGTTTTGAAGATCAGTGATAATGTTGAGGTTGATGAAGCTGAGGCTGAATTGATCATCGACGGGGGTATTCATGGTGATGAAATTGGTGGTGCTGAGAACCTGATTCGTTTTTCAAGAATGCTGTGTTTGGAATATGGTGAAGATTTTACTATAACAAATTTAATTGATAATCGCGAGATTTGGATTTTGTGTATGGCTAATCCGGATGGAAGAGTGAATATGACAAGGTATAATAATAATGGAATCGACCTTAATCGTGACTGGGGTTATATGTGGGATGGCGAAGGTGGAAGTACCGGTGCCTATTCCCAGCAGGAAACTAAAGCCTATCGTGATTTTATGAATGAAAACCAATTTGTTATGAATCTTACAATGCATAGTGGTATTGAAATATTTTTATATGCCTGGTTTTATCGTAGTAATCCTTGTCCTGATGATAGTGAAAATTATTTCATAGGTGATCTTTATTCAAGTACATCAGGTTATGCAAATTTGGAATTTGGCCAATGTTCTAATGTACTTTATCCAGTAAATGGTGGATCGTGTGAATCTTTTTATGGTGTGACCGGAACTCTTGGCTTTGGCCAGGAAATTTCAAATGATAAACAACCTTCAGCATCACAGGCAACTGTTTATTATAATTGGAATGTTGCCCCTACAATTGCAATGATAGAAGTTTCGGGATATGGATTAGAAGGAATTATCACTGATGCAGTAAGCGGAGAGCCTGTTGTTGCAGCAATCTTTGTTGATGATTATTTGCCAAATTACTCCGATCCTGTAGTTGGTGACTATCATAAATTTATTATGCCGGGAACTTATTCAATAACAGTTGTTGCAAATGGATATGAAACACAAACAATTGATAATGTTGTTGTCGAAGCAAACAGTTCAACGACTGTTGATTTTCAACTTCAGGAAGTCGAATCACATTATGCTTACAGAGTTAGCAGTTGCCAAATACCCGGAAACAACCCTGGTGACGAAGGCAACACCCCCGGTATCATAGGTGCTCCCGATAATATCAATTATTCAATAGGGAGAAACGGTTGGATAGTTATTGATATGCAATTCCCTGTACTTGATGGCCCGGGAAATGATATAATAATTTTCGAAGGCGACATTACTCCCGAAGGTTACACATGCTATGCTTCCGAATCAATGGACGGCCCATGGCATGAGTTGGGCGATGGCGAGGGAACTTCGGAATTCGATCTGGTTAACGGAGGAGTCTTTCAGGCACAATTCTTTAAAATTAAAGATGACGGCGACGGCTCATCAAGCGGTGATAATGCAGGCTTCGACTTTGATGCTATTGCAGCATTAGAACATATTCCCGGAGTTTATCTTTCTTTGATGGATTATTATGTTGATGATGTAGCCGGAAACGGAAACGGAAAAATCGATCCGGGAGAAACTGTTGATATTATTGCTACAATTCGTAACAATGGTGATGAAATTGCCCAGGACGTTTTAGGTGAAATCGAAGTCGATCCATCAGAATATACTATCATTACTCAATCGGCAAACTTTGGAAACCTCGGACAATATGAAACCGGCGAAGGTACATTTACCGTAACAGCAAGCACCTCAATTCCAACCGGACAAATGACTGAGATTATTTTGAATGCTTCAGCAAATTCAGGCTCCTATACTAACAGCTTTACGATGAACTTCTGTGTAGGCCAAAAACCTGTTCTTATTGTAGATTTAGATGGAAACCATAATTCAGCTTCTGACATTCAAAGTACAGTAACTGCAGCAGGATATTCTTCTGATCTCACAACTAGTATTCCTGCTGATATTAATATTTATTCAAGCGTTTTTGTATGCCTCGGAATTTATTCAAGTAATCATGTTTTATCCTCATCCGAAGGACAAACTCTTGCCGCTTATCTCGATAACGGAGGAATGCTTTATATGGAAGGAGGCGACACCTGGTATTATGATAGTCAAACCGCAGTACACTCAATGTTTAATATAAACGGACAAGCCGATGGTTCAAGTGACCTTGGAACAATAAACGGGCAGAGCGAGACTTTTACCGAAGACATGAGTTTCAGTTATTCGGGCGATAATAGCTGGATAGACCACATTGCTGCCATCTCTCCTGCAGTTGTGATATTCGAGAATCAATCACCCAACTATGGTTGCGGAGTAGCATACGATGGAGGTGATTACAGAACAATAGGTGCTTCTTATGAATTTGGAGGATTAGATGACAGTGAATCAACAAAAGATGAACTAATGTTGAAATATCTCGAATTCTTTGGATTAACACCCGGACAAGAAATTACACAAACCATTCCTTTAAATACAGGATACCAATTTATTTCATCAAGAGTAGAAATTGAAGAAACTGACATGCTTATTGTTTTACAGGATATTTTAACCGAAAATCTTGATTTTGTAAGAAATTCCAATGGAGAAGTTTTGAGAAAGATCGGCCCGAACTGGGTAAACGGAATAGGCGACTGGATTTCGACAGAAGGATATTTATTTAAAATGTTAGGTCCTGAAACTTTGGAAATAACCGGAGAACAAATGGATCCGTTATCACCAATCCAATTAACTTCGGGATATCAATTTGTAAGTTACTTACCCGAAGAAGCAATTGATGTTTTGGAAGCTTTTAATGTAATATTAGGAGATAACTTGGATTATATCAGAAACTCACAAGGAGAAATGCTAAGAAAAATTGGCCCCAACTGGGTAAACGGAATTGGAAATGCTAATCCGGGCGAAGGTTATTTAATAAAAATGTTTGCCGACGATGAGTTAATTTACAGTGTTCCCGTTAAATCTACTTTATCCTCACTAGATTCAAAAACAACAACTCACTTCACTTTCGAAGGCGGAAATGCAGCTGATCCTGTTTTCACAATTTATGTTGAAGGTTTGGAGATTGGTGATGAAGTTGCTGTTTTTGATAATAATAAAATGGTTGGAGCAAGTGTAATTGTTTCAGAAAATGCACTTGAAAATTCTGTTCCTGTTTTTAAAACTCTTACAAACTCTAACGGTTACGAAACTGGAAATACTATTTCATTAAGAGTATGGAATTCAGAAAATAAAATTGATGAAGCAAGTACTTTTACTTTTGTTGAGAATTATTATGAAGCATACACTCAAACTGTTTTCCCTGAAAATGATGGAGAATTTAGTGTTGTAAATGTAACAAAAGGAATTTACGAAACAGAAGGTGGAGAATTATCTGATGTACAGATTTATCCTAATCCGGCTACTGATGTAATTATTATTGTATCAGACAATATTATTAACCGTGTAAGGATATTGAATTCCGTTGGTCAAATAATGTTCGACAGCGAATCAAACAATACAATTCTTAACCTAAATACTACAAATTATCAATCAGGAATTTATTTCATTCAACTTGAAACAAATGATGGAATAATTACTGAAAAGGTAACAATTAAATAATTTGTTAACACAAATACATTAAAAGGGGAATTGGTTTCGATTCCCCTTTTTTTGTTTGCCCTTATAAGCCTGAACTCACAAAAAAGGCAATGTTCAAAAACAATATAGATTTATTTCCATATTGCAAACAAACATTTGCAGAAAATAATAAGTCCATTAGATAATTTGAATATTTTTATATTTTTGCCTGATAAAACTATGAATATTTATTTCGATACGGAGAATGCGTTACTAACCAGTAATTTGATAAAATACACTACAATGGGCAAAGACGAAATAATGCTTGTAGGGTAGTATATATTTATAAGTTATAGTCAATTAAAATAATAAAATTTTAAAAACAAATCATGAAAACATTTATCAAATTCATTTTACCGGTATTCATTTTAGTAATATTCTTTTCTTGTGAGAAGGAATCTGTTACGCCACCCGATGAAAACATTGAAAATATTACTCAACCCTACACCCAGTACGGCACTCCTTTCGGCTCTATTCCTGAAAACGAAGATATCGTTATGTACGAGGTTAACTTAAGGGCATTCAGCTCTGATGGTGACATACAAGGAGTTATCAATCGATTGGATGAGATCAAAGCTTTGGGAGTGAATGTGATTTGGTTAATGCCTATTCATCCCATAGGCGAAATTAATTCCGTTAATTCTCCTTATTCAATTAAAGACTACAAAGCAGTGAGTAGCGAATACGGTACGCTTGAAGATCTAAGAACACTTACTAATGAAGCACATCAAAAAGGGATGGCGGTCATAATGGATTGGGTTGCCAATCATACGGCTTGGGACAATGACTGGATAGAGAACAAGGATTGGTATTCCCAGGATGGTCAGGGAAATATTATTCATCCTGCGGGCACGAATTGGGAGGATGTTGCCGATTTAAACTACAGTAATCTTAACATGCGCAAAGCGATGATTGATGCGATGACATATTGGATTTTTGAAGCTAATATTGATGGTTATCGTTGCGACTTTGCAGATGGAGTGCCCTTTGAATTTTGGCAGACTGCATTAGATACATTATCAACAATCCCGGATAGGCAATATGTGTTCTTAGCGGAAGGGCAGAGGTTAGATCATTTCCAGGCAGGTTTCAATCTGAACTTTGGATGGTCCTTTTACGGTCAGTTAAAAAGTGTCTTCAATGGGCAAAATGCAAGTAATTTATTTTCAACTCATAATTCCGATTACAGCGTCATTCCAAGTGGCAAGCATCTGTTGCGTTTTACCACCAATCATGATGAATCAGCATGGGATAACACCCCTATAGTGCTATTTAATGGGGTGGATGGTTCGCTTGCTGCCTCGGTCATAACCATATTCACCGGTGGTGTACCCTTGTTCTACACGGGACAAGAAGTAGGTAGATCAAGCAAAGTTCCCTTCTTTTCAAATTCCCCAATCAATTGGAATGCAAATCCGGGTATGCTTGAGGCATATAAAAAATTAATGAATTTTTATAAAGGGTCGAATGTGGCGAAAATAGGAACAAATACAAACCACGGAAACACAAATGTTGTCTGTTTGAAAAAATTGTACAATAGTGAAAAACTGCTCATCATCGTCAATGTGCAAAATAGTATTGTTGACTTCTCAATACCTGCTGAATTACAGTACAGTAATTGGACAAATGTCTTGACGAATGTTCCGGTAATCCTGGGAATATCCCTGGAGTTGAGTAATTATGAATACGTCATATTGAAGAATTAGTAAAATTCCTAACTAATTATTCTTCAACGCAAAGTGATTATGTGATGGATGAATAGGAAAAACTGTCACACTTTGTTTTTGAAAAATATAATGATGGTTATGTCAGGGATGAGAATAACCGTCCACAAACCGTAGGGTATCCAAAAGAATGGAGCAAGGAAATTTTGAAAATGGATGAAAGCTTAAAACTTCCTGTTTGGGAAAAAAAGCTAGAAACAGTGGAACCTACGGATTATTAATTATTTCTAAAATCATTCATTACAAGAAATAGCACAATTAAAAAAATTGCTAATTTTTATGGATACATTACGGTTATTGTGGAAAGGCTTGACTTCAAGTAAAGCCCTGACTTAAAATCATAATAAATCACTGAAAATCTGCGTCTAAAAAAGTTATTATAATTTGAATATTTAAATTTTTTATGTAAATTCGCACAATAAAATCATGAATATTTATTTAAAAAACAAGAAAATTGCTACTAATCAGCAAATTAACAAAAAGCACTACAATGGGCAAATGCGAAATAAAGAGCATAGTGTAGTAATTATTTAGAAGTTGTGTGTAATGCTAAGAAAACATAATTCCACAAATAATTGAATAAAATCAAAATATATGAAATTAAAAACATCAATAATATTATTTCTTTCAATTCTGACTTTGACAACATATGCAGGAGACAATATCATCGAAAGAATTGAAAACAAAACTTGGTTTGAAAGTACTGGATTCGGCGGAACAACCATTGTTTTTTATAATACTACTAATGGACTAATTAAGGCAATAAGACAGATAAATGGCTCTGGAGTACCGGTTGTAAGCTCTGGCATATATGATGTTGAAATTAGAAAAGATACTGTTTTCTTATTTAACGGTTTAAACTTAAAGACATCTGAAAAATTAGATGATTTTAATTACAATTATGACAGCAAAACAAGACTGTTGTTGAATAATGGAAATCAATTAAAAATACTTCATGAAGAACCAATTTTATATGCGTGGACTGATAAAAGGAAAAATGTTAAGACACAAATAGACGTAAAATTATTGACTGAGATATTGATTGAAAAAAATGAAATATATAAAGACGAGGATTTAATTAAAATTTTGATAGACAAATAGAAATAGAGCACATATACACAACAGCACCTATAGCAAATGGCCGCGTTTCAGTCATCTAGAAAATGAATAGTAAATTTAAAACATATAACTAATTAACGAAGATTTTTGTAGACTACGGCCACTTGCCATAGCTGCAAAACGTACCCAACATAATTAAAAAGAAATTAACAACAAAAACAAAATCTTATGAAAACAAAAATTCTTATTACAATCGCAATTGCAACTTTACTTTTTGCTTGCACAAAAACTAATCCTAATCTTGTTACAATAACGGGGAAAATTACTAATCCTATTGGTGAATCTGTTACCTTTAGCAGCAATGACACATCTTACGTTACCACCACAAATGAGGATGGAACATTTGAAATTACTTTTTCTTTAGATTCTTCCATATACCTCAATTTTAAACATGGAGTTGAGCATACGGCCATGTATGCAAAACCTGGCGATAAAATCAATCTAACAATTGATACTAAGCAGTTTGACGAAAGTGTTATGTATGAAGGAAGTGTAGCATCTTCCTTTTTGGCAAAAAAATATTTATTGGAAGAGTAGAGTAACTTTTATGGAAAAGTATTTTATCTGAGTAGCTCGGAAGAATACAAAACCATTTTGGATGAATATAAAACATCTTTAATTAATGAATTTGGAGAAATAAAGGATAGCTTTTTTATTAAAAGTGAGTTAAGTGATATTGATAAAAGCATTGCTAATTATATCAGCAGACAAGAAAAATTATCAAAATACGGAAAAGATGTTCGCATTTATAAGATGGAGACAAAAGAAGCAGCAAAAAAATTCAATTTTTTTGCTGCAATTGATTCATTAAATAGCATTGAATTTAATGATATGCTAAAAGATTACTCAGATAAATTTAGTGCTTTACTAAGCAAAGTGACGGATAAGGATTTTATTATTACCGAAAAGGAAAGAATAGAAAAAACAACAAGCAGTTGGGGAGAAAGAAAAACTGCTATCGATAATATGCCAAAAGAAGGTGAGCCGGCAATTGATTTTACTTATCCTGATAAAGATGGAAATGAATTTTCGTTATCCTCTTTTAAAGGAAATTTGGTTTATGTAGATGTTTGGGCAACCTGGTGTGGGCCATGTTTAGGACAAATCCCGGCATTACAAAAATTAGGGGAAGAATATCATGGGAAAAATATAACTTTCTTAAGCGTATCAGTTGATAATGATAAAGAAGCCTGGCTAGAAATGGTGGATGAAAAGGAATTAGGAGGCATACAATTATGGGCTGATGGTTGGAGTGGAATCACTAAAAGCTATGCTATTTTTGGTATTCCAAGATTTATGCTTTTTTCGGCTGATGGCAATGTAATTTCAACTAATGCTCCAAGGCCAACTTCTGATGAGATTAGAGGGCTGTTAGATTCTAATTTATAGTAAATTGTATATTTGCAAACCCTTAGCGGTAATTTAGGAAGACAGAATGAATAAAAAAATCGCAATTTTAAGAGGAATAAATGTCGGTGGAAAACGAAAAATCCTAATGAATGATTTAAAAGTTTTGTTTAGGGATTTGGGGTTTACAGACATCGAAACTTATATTCAAAGTGGAAATGTGATTTTTAATTCGGCAAAAGAATTGACAGAAATAGAACTCTCGGACTTAATCGAAAACGCAATATTAAAAAAATACGAGTTTGAAGTTCCTGTAATTATAAGAAAAGTAAATCAATTAGAACAAACGATTTTAGACAATCCGTTTTATCAAAAAAAAGAGGTTGATATTGAAAGCTTACACTTGACATTTCTGAAAGAAACACCAACAGAAGAAAACCGATTAGAAACAGAAAAGTATGAGTTTAATCCCGATAGATTTGTAGTCAAAGGTAAAGATGTTTTTATTTTTTGTGCGGGCAAATACCATCAATCAAAACTGACAAATAATTTCTTTGAAAATAAATTAAAAGTGTCGTCAACTACAAGAAATTGGAAAACAGTATTAAAACTATTGGAATTGAGATAAAACACGACCGGAAAACAGCTTGGATTGTAATTGACCAAATTCGAACTATTGACAAACAGCGGATTATTAAAATTTCAGAAAGACTAACACAACCCGAAATAAAAGAATTGAAATCAGTGATAAAAGAGACATTTATTGACTAAAAAGAAAAATTAATAAAAAAGGAGAAAAAACAATGAAAATATTTTGGAATATCTTACCGATAATAATTTGCTCATTACTGATGGCAGCTCATTTGGGTAGAGCAAATATGTTTATACTTCAGATCATAAGCCTGCTAATTCCTTTTCTTTTGATTTGGAAAAGCAAGATCTCAGCAAGAACAATTCAATTATTCTTAGTTTTATATGGTTTGGAATGGATTAGAACTTTGATCTACTATGCTCAAATCAGAATTGAAAATGGTGAAGGCTGGTTACGACTTGCTCTTATTCTGGGAGTTTTGGCAATTTTGAATTTTGCTACTATCCTGGTTTTTCGTTCAAAATGTATGAAAGAAAGATATGAGTAAGTAAACCATTGTCAAGATGATTTAGAGACTTTAAAATGATACGATTAAAGAGTTCAATGAGATATTGAAACAAACTGATTTTAAAAATAGTTGTAATATCGTTCAGTTTGAACCAGGGAATTTACCGAACTTAAAATCATAATAAATCTGTGTCCCGTTTTTTTGTTTGCAGCGAAGTTGTGATATGATATATATTAGTTTTTACCTAAAAATGCAAAAAAGTAAACAAAATTGTGCAACTTTAAATAGAAAATATTGTCTTAGTCAAACATATTAATTAATTAAATACAATAAATGCTATGAAAAAACTACTTATTTTACTATTTTTTTTAACAATGTTTTGGTTTCCTACTTCTGCTCAGACAACTTTCTGGGAAGATGATTTTGAAGTCAATTCAGGTTGGAGTTTGGATAAGAATTGGAAAATCATTAACGATATTCTAAACTTGAGTGTTGATTCACTAATGTTTGATTTTGATATTTCAGCAATATCTCCAATAATTTCTGTTCCTGAAGATCCTCAATTCATAAATATTAGTCAATATCTTGAAATTTTTGATCCGAGTGTGACTACTGAAAAAGCAGAAATTTCAATAATTTATAATGGGAATGAAGATGTTCTTTGGTCTTATGATTTGATAGATGGAAATTGGGGCGATTATACCGGAACAGAAATTTCATTTCCTATAAATGATTATGCCGGATTAGATATTCAGCTTAGATTCAGAAGTTTTGGCCCGTCAAATAATGTATGGATTGGTTGGTACATTTTAAATGTAAACCTAACTGCTAATTTTGATAATGATTTGGGTGTAATTAGTATTGAAGGACAAAATATTATTGAACCAAATGAGACAGGTGAATGGAATGTTGAAGTCAAAAACTTTGGATTAGAATCCCAATCGAATTTTTCTCTTGAGTTATATAGCTATAAATCCAATGATTATTTGTATTCAACAATAATTACTGATGAATTAGTAGCAGGTGAAACTGATATAATTTCTCTATCGTGGACTCCAACACAAGTTCATAATACGGTTTTATATGCAAAAGTTGTTTTGGCCGGGGATGAGTTTGAAAGCAACAATATTTCGCCAAATCACTTCCTGCGTGTTGACCCTGATTTTGATTATAGTGTGCTTGTTTGGGATAATGATAATGGTATTCCCACTATAGTTGACCCTGAGGGTGGAAATCTGCTTGAGGGACACGAAGGGCTTACAAAAACTCTTAACAGATCCGGAATTACTTATGATTTTGTGGAAGAATTACCCGATGATATATTAAATTATGATATTATTTTGTCATCAATGGGTTGCTATTGTTTAAGTTGAAGTAATACTCCTCCAGGTACTGTAAATGCAACAGACCAGGAAAAATTAATTGAGTATCTCGACCAGGGCGGTAATCTTTATCTTGAAAGTACAAATATTGCAAATGATCTTTATGGAACTGAACTTCTTGAATATATGGGTGTAAAATGTAATTACACCGGAGATCTTTATGAAGTTGATACAATCAATGCTGTTGAAGAGGCGTTTTTGTCGGATTTATTTTTTGCTTACAAAGGAGGTATAGATCCACATTATAACGTTGACTGGCTTGGGCCTTTTGCATCTGAGACTTTAGTAAAAAGTGATGATGATGTTGTTAGAATTACAATGAGCGGTAACGGTAATTATAACTTCATTGCTTCTTCGATCGTTATTGGTGCTTTTGCCGATGGTGATGCACTAAACATAAAACCATACTTGCTTAGCGAAATTATAAATTACTTTCTTGAAATTACTACATCTCAGCAAATTATTGATATCAACGAAGGTTTTCAATTTGTGTCTTCGAATATTGATCCCGAAAATCCTGATATGACTGCAGTTGTTCAGGAAATTATGACTGACGACCTTGATTTTATCAGAAATTCACAGGGCGAAATGTTACGTAAAATCGGGCCAAACTGGGTAAACGGAATTGGTGATTGGATTGTAAGCGAGGGATATTTGATTAAAACTTCTGCTACAGGACAATTCACGGTTGAAGGTGCACAAATGGCAATAAATACTCCTATCTCTGTTTTAGCAGGTTTTCAATTTGTAAGTTATTATCCGGAAAACGAAATGGATGCACTTAGTGCTTTTGAAACAATAATTGGCGATGATCTTGACTTCATCAGAGATTCACAGGGGCAGATGATACGAAAGATCGGCCCAACCTGGGTAAATGGTATTGGTAATTGTCAATCCGGCCAGGGTTATCTCGTGAAAATGTATGCTGATGGAGAAATTATTTATCCAGAGGCATCAAAATCAAGTTCTAAAACAAATGCGATTCCTAAACATTTTCTTTTTAAAGGTGGTAATGCAGCCGATCCGGTTTATACAATTTATGTAAAGGGCTTGGAAATTGGTGATGAAGTAGCTGCTATTGACGGTGAAAAATTAGTTGGCGCAATGCAAATTTCATCTGATAATGTTTTCGAGAATTCACTTGCCATTTTTAATACTCTTAATGACGGACAAGGTTTTATAAATGGAAATCCCATTACTTTAAAAGTATGGTCTGATAATGAAATTTTTAAAGCTGATTTTACAATGGAATCAGTTTATGATTCTTATGTTTCGGATTTTTACCCTGAAAATGATGGAGAATTTAGTGTTGTAAATATAACAAAAGGCTTATCTTCTGAAGATAATGAAATAGTAATTTATCCGAATCCGGCAACAGATTTTGTAAATATTGTTTCTCAACAAGAGATTATGGATTTAACTGTTTTCAATTTTGTGGGGCAGGTAATTTATCAGGGGGAAACTAATAAGCTAAATACAAGTAATTATAAATCGGGTATTTATTTTATTAGGATCAAAACTGACGAGGGTATCTTTTCTAAAAGGCTTACTATAAAATAGAGCTTGTTTATCAAGTTTTAAATATTTATTTACAAAACCGTTAAAACGGTTAATCATTTCGTATTTCATTAGCAGCCCACGACTTAAGTCGTGGGCTGCTAATGTATTAAGACTTTGCGTCAACAACACATCTAAAACCTACGGTGGCATTTCTATCGAAGCCGGGACTTACTAAAAGCAACATTTGCCTTTTGTTTAATTCCTGAGGCCCACCTTGTACGTACCACCAACTTGAAGCGGGAAAATAATAGCTACCTCCTCTTATCATAACGAAATAATAGCTGCCATTGTCATACACATCATTAGTAAGTTGCCATACATTTCCAACCATATCCTCAACATCAAAAGGACTTGCACCTTTTGGATACTTATCCACATCACTAATTTTTCCGAATTTATAGTTACACTTTATCGAATCGGCAGCTTCGTTGCCCCATGGAAATTTTCTACCATCAAGTCCTTGAGCAGCATATTGCCACTCAGCTTCGGAAGGTAACCTTTTTCCTGCCCATTTTGCATAAGCTTTTGCATCGGCAAGATTAATATAAACAACAGGTTTGTTAGCGTCTTGGTTACTGTATTTTCCATTAATCCAATGTTTGAGAAAATTACATGTATCACTTGGTTTATAAGATGTTGTCTGAATAAAATTGTAGTATTCTTTGTTGGTTACCGGAAATTTATCTATAAAAAATTTATTTATATCAATCACACAAGAATCTGCATTATCTGGGTAAGGAATAAACCTATCATTGTTTGTAGAATAAAAAGTAAACCTGCATGAAGGTATTTCTATCATGCCTTTTGGAGCTTTTTTCGCGGTTTTTGTTTTAATTTTTTTACTGATCAGAGCTGGTTTACCGGGTTTTCTATAAATTATTTTTTCGTCGATAAGTTCTCCGGCATCAAATAATTGAATAATTATTTTTCCTTCGTACCTGCCAATTATTTCCGATAATTTTAATTTATTGTTCAATGTGTTAAAAACTACAGGTTTAGCTGAATATGATGGAGTTTCAGTCCACAAACAAATTCTATCGCCTTTTGTAATATTAAGTATTAAGGAATCAGCCTTGTATAACAAATTGATATATTTATTAAACTCTGCAATACATTCTATATTTCCTTCGCTGCGTGTGTTAAGCCATTTTTTGTTAAAACCCTTAATATCAACGGGTAAATAATACCCGTCTTCTTTTTTAACCGGATTTATTTCTTCATGGTTCCAAATACTTACAAAGTGAGAATTTTCAAAAATATTTACTTTAAATAAAGGCCCTTGATACCCTTTGTAATCAAAACTTAATATTGTGTATAGAACTTTGTCTTTGCCTGGCCAATTATTAATCCAAATGCTGTCTTTTTCCGAAGATATTAAAGGCGTAAAACCGTAGCTATTAAAAACAGAAGTGTTTTCTCTGAGTATTTTTATGGTTTTCCCAAGGAATTCGTATTCTTCATCCATCCAATCGGGGCGTCCCGGTGCAAATGTATTTATTTCGGTACCATAGCCGTTAAAAAATGAAATTGCCGTTTCACGATGAATTCTACCCTGCGACAACTGACAAACACGAAAAATTGCAAAATCGGGTTTGATTAATTTATTCAGATTCAATAGTGGTTGTAAAAAAATTGCATCGTGCACTCTGCCTGAAATAATACCGGGCATATCTTTGGGTATTGCCATTCCTTCGCTGTACATTATAACACCGGATTTTACCCTATCGGTGGCATCTTGTAATTTTTTGCTTGAACTACCTCTGGTATCGAGTACAACTCCGTCGGCATCAATTGCGTTGATCAAAGATGCCATTCCTGAATACGGGTTTTCTGTACGTGTACTTTTATCCCAGGGATTAAAAGCAATAAAAAATTTTGTTTTATTTTTAGCTGCCTCCGATACAATTTCTTTCATTTTATCCAATCCGCCGGGCAGGTCTTTATAAAGATCCCATTGATTCCGTTCATCAACACCTAATCGTGGCCAGGTCGGCCAGATACCGAATATATCGTACCATCCAAAATATTTAGGATTTTTTAAAAATCTATTAATAATATATTCATTTTTTTGCCAATCATAATAATTATGATCCCAGGCAAATTGAAGTGTCATCAGGTAGGAATTTCTTATCCATTTTAAATCTGCTCTTTCGTAGAGGGTGTTATCAAAATTTTCAAGGTCGAAAAGAAATCGTTTTTGAAACATCAGTTTTAAACCGTTCTGCCATTCACCGTTAAAAATATCTAAATATATATCGTAAGTAACATGACCATAGGGATATACAATTGTTTTGTATCTGTGTTTTTTAGCATTTTCGCTTTTTTTTCTTCTTGCAATAGCACAAACAGAATATTGTTCATTAATTGATACTGACGAATATCCCATTTCCCATGCATTATCGGGCAAAGTAACATTTATTGCACCATAGTCGGGCCTGAATAATTTTGCCCGTGCCAAAGCCCACTGGCCTGTTGAAGTAATATAAATATGATCTTCTGATTCGCATAAAGGAACAACATTTTCTATTTTGAGTGTGTCGTTGGAAATGTTTTTTATTTTGATTTCAAATTTTTTTCCACTATCAAATCCCTCTATATTTTTTACTTCAATTTTGATTTTGTTATAAAAAAAACCGAATTCGTTATTTGAAATTTTTTGACCATGATCAGAAAATATCAGAGAATCGTCAACATGAAAGCTAAATAAGGGTAGTTTAATTTCAAAAGTACCGGTTTTGTTATCGGTTATTTGTAAAGAGTTTATTTCAAATCCTTCGGTATTGTTAATCGTAATATTATCAAGATTCTGAGAGAAGGTAATAGTAAATAGAAAAACAGATACAAGTAATAATAGTTTTTTCATGATTTTGGAAAATTAGTGATTATTTTTTACTCCACTTTCCATTCAAGAACTCCGCCGGAGTATGTATCCTGTAATTCAATTACCAATCGCAGAGTTTTGGTTTTTACCGGAGAAATTTCAATGGAATTAAATTCATCTTTCGAAACAGGATATTTTCCGTGTTTGACAACTTCTTTCCACTTGCCATTTTTTTCGTATAACAATTTCCATGTTTTCGGAATACGGCAACCACCGTTCGGCCCATCATCAAACCAGTAAATATGAATAAAGCTAACCGTTGTTTCTTTATCAAAATCATATTGTATCCATTCTGTTGTTCCTTTATGATTCCAGAAAGTAAATCTCGGTATTTCGTGGTCGTTGGAATTTTTTGGAATTATCTGATCATTAACGGCATTGATCTTATCGTAAGAATACGATGCCGATACTTTAGCTTCGGAGCCAATTGTCGGCGGAAGTGTCGGGTTAGCAGCCGATTCTTCATAAGGTAGCCATACTATCATTTCGCCGCTGCCACGATGCGCCCAGGCGTAATAAGGAATTGCCATAAAGTTTTGTTTAGTTTTTATTATTGAGTTATCTTTTTCAGATGTTGATAAGGCGGTGGCTTTACCTTTAATAATGTCGATGCCATCAATTAAGTTATCGTCGTGTTCAACAGTGAATGAACTGTTTTTATTTACTAATAAATTTCTAACTTTATCACCATTATCAACCCACTCGGCACAATAAACAATAGGGCCTCTTTCGATGGCAAATTTTCCCCTGTCCTCAATAACTTCGTCGCCGGCAATAATTTTTCTTACGGACATAGGAAAGTCAAGTTCAATCTTATCGCCTTTTTCCCAGTTTCTGTCGATTTTTGCGTATCCATTTATCAAATCATATTTTACTGTTTTACCATTAACTTTTATTATTGGTTTATCATTGGATTTTGTCATGTAACTGTATAAATCGCCAGGCAATGGTTCATTTATCCAGCCCGGTATTCTGACCGAAACTGTAAATCCGGTTTTTTGTTTGGGGGAAATATTTATTTTAACCTTACCATCCCAGGGATAATTGGTAGTTTGCAATACCTTGATCTCTCCGAAATTCATATTTATTTCGGCTTTATTACCAATAAAAAGATTCACGAATAATTCATTTTTTTTGTGAGCATAAACATATCCGGGCAGCGAAGGTAAAAACCGCACAACATTAGTCGGGCAGCACGAACAATTAAACCAGGGTTTCCGTTTATGACTGCCATCGGATTCCAACGGGTTTGGATAGAAAAATTCATCGCCACGAATGGAAACACCTGAAAGAAAGCCATTATACAAAGTCTTCTCCAAAACATCAATATATTTTGAATCGCCATTTAGCAGAAATAAACGCTGGTTCCACAGCATATTAGCTATTGCGGCACATGTTTCGTTGTATGCCGAAAGATTTGGCAGGTAATAGTTATCGCCGAATGCTTCGCCTGCTTGTTTTGCGCCAATGCCGCCTGTGATGTATGTTTTTTGATTAATTACATTTTGCCAAAGTTTATCTATTGCGTTGATATAATCTTTATCGCCGGTCAGAGCTGCAATGTCTGTCATTCCCGAATACATATAAACTGCTCTTACAGCATGTCCAACAGCTTCAAATTGTTGTGTTACGGGTTTGTGGTCCTGAGTATAATCTCTGTTACTGCCGTCAGCACCATAAACATAAAGCTCATGGCCATCTGCATTACCTCTTTCGTCGAGGAAATATTTAGCTAAGTCCAGATATTTCTTTTCGCCTGTAACTCTGTATAATTTTACCAATCCTATTTCAATTTCCTGATGTCCGGGTACTCCATGAAGTTGATTTTCGTCAGGACCGAACTTTTGATTTACCAAATCGGCACTTTTAAGAGCAACATCCAATAACGTTCGTTTACCTGTAGCCTCGTAATAAGCAACTGCTGCTTCGTATATATGGCCAATGTTGTAAAGTTCATGGCTGTCTTTAAGCTGCGACCATCGTGTTTTGCCTGTATATTTGGGCATACTATCCGGATCAATTGTCCGGCATGTGTAAAGATAGCCGTCGTCTTCCTGTGCTGCCGCAATTTTTGCTATCAAATCATCAAGGAATTTCTCTAATTCAGGATCGGGATGAATTGATAAAGAATAGGCGGCTCCTTCAATTACTTTATAAACATCGGAATCATTATATCTTATACCAACAAAAGAACCTTCTTTCAGTCCGCCGGCTACTGCAAAATTATTAAGTCTGTCTGTTTCTTCACATTTTTGAAAGTCATACGGGATAGTGATAATTCTGTTAGTGTCTAATCGGGGTAGCCAGAAATTATCGGTAAATTGTACATCGGTAAAAGGTACCGGTTTTACGGGATAATCGCTTATTTTATTATTAGTCGAGCAAGATGCTAATAAAATTATTATTACGGAAAACGTGATGCATTTTTTCATCTTATTTATTATTAAAAAAGTTTCACACCAAAATTAAACAAATAATCATTTAACAATATAACCATTTAACCATTATCTTTTTATTACTTTTGTGTAATTTTTTATTGAATCGAAATAATCTTTAATGATAAAAATACAATTTCATATCAGGAGTTTTATATTATTTATTATTAAGCTGCTTTATAAACCCTTCAAAAAATTCATCCCTCCCGAAACTTTTCGTTATGCTGTTACCGGGGGTTTTAATTTAATATTAGATATCTTTCTTTATTTTATTTTTTATAATTTTATTCTACAAAAACAAATTGTTAACCTGGGAGTTATCGCAATAAGCCCATATATTGCAGCATTTATTTTTGTTTTCCCAATCACTTTTACAACCGGTTTTCTCTTTGCAAAGTATATTACTTTTACCGGTTCATCTTTACGAGGAAGAATACAATTATTTAGGTATGTTTTGTCTGTCGGAGGATCTATCCTGCTAAATTATGTTTCATTAAAATTATTTGTTGAATACTTATTCGTTTGGCCGACAATTGCAAAAATGTTTACTACCGTTATAGTTGTAATTTACAGCTATCTTATCCAGCGTTATTATACTTTTAAGACAGCCACTTTGCTGAAGAAAAAGTAATTATTCAATAATGTTGCGAGTTGCAAGATACAAGTTGCATGTGTGCAACCCAAAACCTAAAACCTGAAAGGAAAGACTGAGAGACAGAGTGACGGAGTGATGGAGAAATAGAGTGATGGAGTAAAGGTAAACACTAAACCCGCCTGTCCGCCGTAGCTCCGATAGCTATCGGAGCGAAGGAGGAAAACCCGAAACCTTTTACTTTGAGAAAAATTTATTAATTTAGTTGAGAAAAAGAAAATCAATGTTAAAAAAAAATATATAAACAAAGTAAAAAAATTGGAGCAATGAAAAAATCTTACTTAATTGTAAAATTCATACGTCTTAAAATCTTACTTGCATGTTTAATCATATCAAATATTACTTTCGGACAGCGGATTTATGCACCGGAAGGCATTGAACAAAACACAAAACAAGACATTAAACATTTAATTGCTACCAAAGGAAACGAAGCCTTTTGTGTAGTAATAGGAGGTTTAGGGCCAAAAGGATCAGCTAAATTTTATCTTCAGGATCCAACAACTTTTGAAATTAAACAATCCAGCCCGGGTAGCACGGTTTTTTTGGGAGGAGACTTTGGTCAATGGAACATGGTATGCTACTGAATATGGTGGTGGGTTTTATTCAATAGACACACTCAGTGGAAATTTTACCCTGCTCACAAATATTGGAGAAATATTATCCGGTTTTACTTATTCTCCTGCCTATGAGATCTATTTTGCTTGTACGGGAGACAAATTGTATAAGTTTGAAGTCGAAAACTATTCAATTGAATTTATTGGAAATATGGGTAATGCAGGCTCAATGACGGGTCTGGGTGCTGATGTTCGGGGCAATCTTTACGGAATTGATAAGAATGATGATAATTTGTATAAAATTGATCCGATTACCGGATTGTCAACTGCGATAGGTTACATGGGATATGATTTTTCATATATCCAAAACTGTACTTATGATAAAAATTCCGATATTATGTATCATGGTGGATTTATGATTTCGCCGGCTCCAAAGGGTGCTTTGTATTCGGTTGATCTTGAAAATGGTGTTGCAACCGAAGTTACTACCTTTCCCGATAAACAGGAAATTGGAAGTTTTGCTGTACCCTGGACTATGCCTGAGCATGGAAGTATTTATGGTTTCGTGTCCGATGCAATAAGCGGTGATCCGGTTGAAAATGTTGAAATATTTTTAGAACCCGTAAACTTTCCATTAGGAACCAATATTGTTAAAACTACGGGATTTGACGGTTTGTATTCTTTTGGGGTGGTTTTGCCGGGAGCGTATAAAATAATAGCAGAAAGCTCGAATTATGGAACCGTAATTATTGATAATATTATTGTAAATGTGGGTGATAATTTAAACTATAATATTGAACTTCAGATTGCTCCTTATTCTGTTACTTTCCATGTTTATACTTTTGAAGGAAGCAACCCTGTTGAAGGGGCAAATATAAATTTTGTAAATCAAAACATTCAAACCAACGGTCAAGGGACTGCTCTTTTTGAAAACATAGCTGCCGGAACTCATCAATATAGTGTTACAAAAGAAGAATTTTATGAGGGCTTTGGTGATGTTATTGTAATTGATGAAAATGTGGAAATTGATGTTTATCTTTATGAAGAAAACAATATTCAGAAGAATTTTGTTTTAATTGAAGAAGCAACGGGAACATGGTGTGTTGCTTGTCCAGCGGCTGCAATTTATCTGGAACAAATTATTGAAGAAGGTTATCCTGTTGAGGTTATTGCTTATCATTCAGGCGATGAATATGAAAATCAATATAGCCTCAGCAGGTGTGGTTATTATGGAATTGTCGGGTATCCAACTTGCATATTTAACGGAACGGAGACTGTAATGGGGGCACATTACGATGAATATTTAGCAAACGTGGAAAACATGATGTATGATATGACACCGGTTTCAATTGCCTTTGAAAATGTTTCAATCAACATCTTTGAAAATACAGTTACCGGCTTGGTTAATGTAGAAAATTTCGGCCCGGTTAATTCAGAAAATTTATTACTTCACATAGTTTTGATTGAATCACATATTCCTGAAATTTGGGGTGGATTAGAGGAATTGAATTTTGTTGAGCGAGCCATGTATCCCGATGAGAATGGTACTACTATAAATTTAATCTCAATCACAAATGTAGAAATTGATTTTGAAATTAGTCTTGATGATATTCTTAATCTGGAAACCACGCATCTTATTGCATTTGTTCAGGATAACATTACAAGGGAAGTATATCAATCATCAAAATCTGAAATAAATTCCAGTCAGAGCATTAATATTAATTTGGCAGAAGGCTATCAATTTATTTCATCGAATATTGACCCTGAAAATCACGATATATTAGAAGTTATGGCTGATGTATTAAATGATAATCTTGATTTTGTAAGAAACTCCGCGGGCCAGACCTTACGCAAAATCGGCCCGAACTGGGTTAATGGAATTGGCGACTGGATTATTTCAGAAGGATATCTTGTAAAAATGTTTGCTTCTGATTCATTTACAATTGAAGGTGTTGCTGTTGATCCGACAACTCCCATTTTGGTAGAAGCAGGTTTTCAATTTGTAAGTTATTTCCCGGAAACTCCGATGGATGCATTAATCGCTTATGAAACTATTCTTAATAATGATCTTGATTTTATCAGAAATTCAAATGGCCAAACCTTGCGCAAAATAGGCCCGAATTGGGTTAATGGAATTGGCGATTGCAATCCCGGCGAAGGTTATCTTTTTAAAATGTTTGCCGCCGGTGAAATCGTTTACCCCGAAGCTGCGAAATAAAGTGGAAAAATATATTTGCATGTTTTTAACAGATATTGTAACAGTTTTTTCTTGCATTTAAAATATATTATATAGATATTTGCAGCTTAATAAAGCTTGTAAGCAAAAATGAAATAATATGAACACGAAAGAAATAATAGAAAAAGCAGTCTCTCTTCTGGTTGAAGAGCGTGCATTGGTTGTGGATTCTATTCTCCGAAGCCTGAACCAACCAAGATTGGAAATTGATAAGAAATGGGGTGATTTGGCGCAAAAGAGATTAGCGGAGATAAAGTCGGGAAAGGTTATTCCTGTTTCCGGTGAACAGGTATTTGAAGAAATATGGAAAAGAAGAAGGTAGAATTTACATTCTGGCGTTAATGCACCTTAACCGCAATCCTGATTATTGGAAACACAGAAAATAGAAAATGAAACATGATGATGAATTAGAATTTCCTGAAGGTGATTTTATCCCGGGCATTTATAACTATTGCAACCGTTGGTGCGAACGCTGTATTTATACTGAAAAGTGCATGAATTATGCATCCGAAAAGGTTTTCATGAAAGAAATCGAAAAAGAAAAAAAACGTGAAAAATCAATGGAAGAAAACAAGGATTTCTGGGACCAGGTAAATAAAATCATTGAGGAAGCAGCAGAACTTTTTGACGAAGAAGTACCACTTATTAAAAACGACAATTCTTTTTTATTCGATCAGTGGGAGGATGATGAAGATGCCGAAGAAGCCATGAAAGAACATGAGGAAAAGCGGGCAAAGGCAAAAGATCAACAGATGTCGAAAGTTGCATTGAAATATGAAAAAACTGCACATAAGTGGTTTGAGGAAAGAAAAGAAATACTTAAACAAGACTATAATCCCGACACAAAAGACTTTAATGTTAGCTATCCCGGAATAGTTGATGAACATGAGCTAAAACAATTGACCGAATCTGTGGAAGTAATTCTGTGGTATCATATTCAAATCTGGATAAAAATTAACAGGGCGCTTACCGGTATATATGAAGAGGAAGAAGACGGTGATATGTTTGATGGATTTCCAAAAGACTCTGATGGTTCTGCTATGGTGGCATTAACAGGTATTGAAAGTTCAATCGGTGCATGGAACTATCTTCGGAGTAAACTTACTTCCGAAAGGGAAACTATAACACCAATAATCAGGATGCTTTTGTGGTTGAAAATGGAAGTGGAAAAAGTATTCCCAAACGCAAAGGATTTTGTGTGGCCTCCGAAACAGGAAGAAGAATAGAATTTTTAATATTTCCAGTGTTCCGGATTCGATTGTGCGAGTTTGTAGCATCGAAATTCAGTTATAGGTACATTAAAAATAGAACTACAAAAGTATAAAGTAACTTCATTGAGATACCTTGTTTGCAAAAGCTTATCCTTCACTGTATTCTTACCATAGTAATTTAACATTGCTTTGAACTCTTCAAATCGCCCCCGTGAAGTGATTCGCTCAATTATAAATGCTTTATGCTTTTGAAGGTCAATCGACATCCCAAAACAATGATGGCCTAATTTGTAGTTTCATATTCTTTACAAGAATACAATTTTTTATCAAATATATATTTCAATATTACCTCCAATTATTAAATAAGATATTTTTAGGAAATGTTTTTTAACTCATGGGATATTTTAGTGAGGTAAAATAATTGACAACAGCCTTTATTGAGTATAATTTTGCATTTTAAAAATATCAAAAACATGCAGCAAAATAAAAGCAGTAAAGATGAAAAACAGGAAATCGAAATTCAAAACCTGAAAAAATTCATCAACTTATGGGGGTGGAAAATAAAGAGGAAAGACAACAATGAAATTATTTTATCATCTAAAAAATAGCCAGCATAATAATTACTATTTTTGATAAAATTTATTGTGACACATAAAAAGTATAATTATTACAAAAAATTATTTTTATGAGAAATTTAATTACAATTTTATTAATCCTAATAGGAGGTAACTTTATTTTCGCTCAGCCTACTACTACTTTAAAAGTAACATCAGCTAACTCATTTGTTGAGGACAAATTCGATTGGGCGATAGAGAAGGCTTTAAGTTTTGTTAAAGTAGGACAAGCAGTTGCCGGTTATGCTGCTGCAATGGATACATCACAATTTTGTGCCAGGGATGTTTCACACATGGCAGAAGGAGCTCATCTGTTAGGGCTTGACACCGAAAACTGGGAAATGCTGTATGCCTTTGCTTATGGTGCTAACCGCAGAGTAACCCAGGACTTTTATTGGCCAAGATGGCATTATAAATTTGATGGGTCGGATTTGTATGATTTTGGAAGTTGTCAATGGAGATGTCTGCCAACTACTTTTGATGTAATGCAAAGTTGCTATAGACAATATTTATGGACAGCTGATGATAATTGGATAAATGATGATGAAATGTTCACTTATTATTCTAATACTCATGACTACACTAAGTTTATGCAATATCAGGATGTAAACAGTAATGGTGTAGCGGATGAAACTATACAGTTGGCTACTTACTGGGAACAATCGGGCGATAATTTTATTGAAGCTGCGGATGCTATCACATATCAATATTTGGCTTTACTTGATTATTCCAAAATTCTTGAAGCCAGAGGTGATATAATCGGTGCTGCCTATTTCGCAGGCATTGCAGCCGATCTTAAAGATCATTTCGAAACCGAATGGTATTCTGAAGATGATAGAATGTACAGAAGAGGTTTTGATATTGAAGGTAATTCAAAGACCGACTGGGGAAGAGAGTCAACATTTCTGATGCCTTATAGTCAAATTTCAGACCTGGGGCCAAAAACTGAAAAATATCTTGATTTTATTACCGAGAACATATATGCTTTTGGAATCAATATAGAAGCAACAACTTATTTGGCTGAAATATTTTATCTGCATGGTAGAAAAGCTACAGGATGGCACTTCTTGAAAGGGCTGATGGCAAGCATGAATTCTTACCCTGAAGTTTCATATTTAATTATAAATAATACTATCCGGGGATTAATGGGTGTGAGGCCTGATGCTCCTGATAACAAATTTTATACTTTACCAAAATTATCACCGGAAGTACCCTGGATACAAGCTGAACATATACCCATCGGTGATAATGACCTGACCATTAGACATGATGGCACAATGAAGTCAACAGTTACCAATAACTCAGGGGCAGCAATAACATGGGAAGCACAATTCTATGGAGAATATGAAACCATTACTATCGAAGGAGTTCCGGTAACCGTGAATACAAAGAGCGAATGGGGTAAGACTATTTCTTATGTTACAACTTCAATAAATATTAGCCAGACTATTGTAATTGAAGCCACTGATCCGATTGATCCGGGCTATGTGTTTTTATCAGATATTAACTGGACAACAAATAATAATACGGCAAATACCCGAAAAGATTTTAATACTGTTGGAAATCTGCTTTTTATGGATGGTAACAAAAGCTATGAGAAGGGATTAGGCGTTCTGTCAAACACTGAAATAACTTATGATATTTCAGGCGATGGGTATAAGAGTTTTATCACTGATATTGGTGTGGACGATGAAGTAGAAAACAATGGTTCTGTTACTTTTGAAATATGGTTAGACGGTGTAAAAGTTTATGATAGCGGATTGATGACAGGTAATACACCAACCAACTCAATAGCAATTGACATTGATGGTGGCAACACATTAAAACTTGTTGTAACTGATGGCGGTAATGGTACAGATAGTGATTATGCCGACTGGGCTGATGCACGTTTGAACGATGAGTTTGTTTCTATTTTATCCTTAAATTATGAAGGTATTACAGGAGGAAATGAAAATGGTATTTGTGATCCGGGTGAAACACTTGCAATAGGACTCAAGGTTGAAAATACGGGAAATATAATTTCAGCACCTTTAATTTCCACTTGTACAGCAATTGGTGATAATACAAATTATGTAACGGTAAATAACCCGCTTATTAATTTGGAAGTATTGTCGCCTAACGATTCAATTTTATTTGCTCATAATATTTTTATTGATGATAATGCTACTGTTGGAGGAAAATTCAAATTACGTTTTGAAATATCGGATGGTGCTACAACAATAGAAATGACGAAGGAATTTTTCATAACCGATATGTATTTGAGTGATACCGAATATACTTATGCATATTTTCAGTATGGTTCATTAGTTAAAGATGCCAGTATAAATAACAATCCGATAACCTTGAATGGCGTAACTTATGAAAAAGGACTTGGAGTTCATGCAAGTTGTGAGATCAGGTATGATTTAGGAGGAAGTTTTATGAGGTTTTTTTCTGATGTTGGAATAGATGATGAAGTTTCCGAAAATGGTTCCGTAACTTTTGAAGTATGGACAGATGGAGTAAAAGTATATGACAGCGGGTTAATGGAACCCGAAACTCCAACCGAATCAATAGATTTGGATGTTACAGGAGTAGATGAATTGAAATTAATAGTAACGGATGGCGGAAATGGTATAAACAGCGACCATGCAGATTGGGCAGGGGCAATAGTTAGTAGTCAGTCGAATTCGCAACCAATTCCACTTAGTATTGGTTATAGTTTTGTGTCTTCACGAATTATTCCCGAAAATCCCGATATGATAATTGTTATGGCTGATATTTTAAATGAAAATCTTGATTTTGTAAGAAATTCGCAAGGTGAAGTGTTAAGAAAAATCGGCCCGAACTGGGTAAATAATATTGGTGACTGGATTATTTCAGAAGGATATCTAATAAAAATGTTTGCCACTGATTCATTTACAATTGAAGGTGTTGCTGTTGATCCTTCAACTCCAATTCCGCTTTCATTCGGATTTCAATTTGTAAGTTATTTTCCGGAAGCCCCAATGGATGCATTGATTACATTTGAAACCATCCTTAATGATGATCTTGATTTTATTAGAAATTCACTGGGAGAAGTTTTACGAAAAATCGGCCCGAACTGGGTTAACGGTATCGGCGATTGTAATCCTGGCGAAGGCTATCTCGTTAAAATGTTTGCCGCAGGTGAAATTGTTTATCCCGAAGTTGCAAAATCAAGTGGAAAAGTAAATGCAATTCCTACTCACTTCAACTTTAAAGGAGGAAATGCAGCCGATCCGGTTTACACAATATACATTACCGGCTTAGAAATTGGTGACGAAGTAGCTGCTTATAATGGTGAAAAATTAATAGGTGCAATGAAAATTAATTCAATGAATGTCCTTGATAATGATCTTCCTGTTTTTAATACAATTAATAACGGACAAGGATACACTCCCGGAAAACCAATTACTTTGAAAGTATGGTCAAAAAACGAAGTTGTAAATACTGATTTTACAATGGAAGCAGTTTTTGATTCTTATGTGTCTGATGTTTATCCGGACGAAGATGGAGAATATAGCCTTGTTAATATTACAAAAGGTGCCTCAATTTGGAATAATGAAATTTTAGTATATCCTAATCCTGCAACTGATGAAATTAATATTTCTTCATCTGAAACAGTAAGAAATGTTATGATTTTAAATTATGCGGGACAATTGGTTTATGAAGGTAACAACACCAAAATTAATACAACCAATTTTAATTCCGGTATTTATATTATTCGTATTAAAACTGATAATGGAGTAGAAACTCAAAAATTTACTATCAAATAGTTTTTCGTAAATCATAATTATTATTATTATTTAAAAAGCCGCCCGAAAGGACGGCTTTTTTTGTAATATAATAAAAAGAATGACTACTTTTACATAATATTAATGAGTAATAATAATGGATATTTAACAAGTGAAAAAGCTATTTTTTTTTATTTTTATTTTTACTTCTCTTTGCTTAGAAGCACAAATTACTAATATTCCACTTGCCGGCAAACCATTAAATGACTTCCCGTGGTTTCAGTGCATTAATAATTTCCAAACAGATGATACTGTTTACCTCGCCATTGATCCAAATCGTTTCCCAAATCTTATCAATCAAACTATCAGTGTCTTTATTGTTGAATCAAGAACACCGGACAGTTATGCTATAAATCCTTTTCTCGAAGATGTGAGAGGAGTGGCTCAGGAAGTTATGATCAGTGGAATAAATATTCAGGAAAATACTTTCATGCTTGATCAATCATCTTTATTGGAAGATTTTTCAGGTGCTTCACTCGGTGTAGGATATGATCTTATTCTTGATGTTGATAATAATGAAATACTTTCATCAGGAGATTTTATTGATGGCATGGATTTGTATAAGGCCGGTTTTTACAAAGTTCATAACACAGCGGATCCGGGGCCTTTCGCTCCTGTTGTAGAAAATTATTTCAATGAAGATCCATGGTTAAATAAAAGAATTTATTTTCCTGCAAACTTCCAATCACTTGGAGAACTCCCCTTAGTAATTGTTAGCCATGGATGGACTTATGATTATTTCATGTATGACTATATTGGTGAACATTTAGCTTCTTACGGATATTTTGTCGTAATCCATGCAAATGATGTTGGAGCCGGTGGACATGCAGCAACTAATTCAGCTTCATTAACCACATTAGATAATACTGATCACTTTATTGGCGAACAAAGTACAATATTCAATGGCTATTTTGATGGCCATATTGATAAAACCAAAATTGCCTTTTTAGGCCATAGCACCGGAGGTGAAGGAATTGTTAGGGCTTATACCAGGGTTCTGAACAATGAATACACACCTGAGAATTTTGAACTTGAGGATATAAAATTGCTATGTCCGTTTGCACCTACAGCCTGGCAAACAAACGATTTAACTGATCCGGATTTTGCTAATTTTCATTTATTTTCGTGTGCCGCCGATACGGATTGCTCTCTGTTTCCCTGCCCCGAAAATCATTGGAGACAAAGCTTTTCAATTTTCGAAAGAAGCAAAGGTAATCGCCAACTAACTTACATACATGGAGCAGGACATACCGATTTAAATGATTGTGTAATTGGTTGCAATCCCTGGGTGGACACCCTTGCACCCGATTTGATCGGTAAAGAAAATACACATCTTGTGGTTAAATCCTATCTGTTGCCTTTGCTTGAATTATACCTGAATAGCAATCCTGCTGGAGAAGAATATTTTACAAGAATGTACGACGATTTTCATCCTGTAGGAATACCTGAGTTTGTTCAGGTTGCCAAAGAATTCAAACAAAAAGATGAGTCTTATAAATTTATTATTGACGATTATCAAACCAATGAGAACCTGAATATGAGCAGCTCGGGATTTGCAGTCAGTTTTGATGTAAATAATATTTATGAAATTGAAATGCGGGACAATGACCAATCATTTAACTGGACGGGAACACAACAGGCAAATGGTTTTTCCAGAAGTAAGGTAGGAGACGATCCTCGCTGTGTAATAATGGATTGGGACGAAGATGGAGACTGGTATTACAGTATAGACTTGCCTGAACTTTCAAACCTTGCTTTCGAGTATCTGTCTTTTAGAGTTTGCCAGGGAACCCGCCATCCAAACACGGTTTTATTAAATGATGGACTTTCATTTCAGGTATTATTAACTGATGGATCGGGAAATACTGCATCTGTTTCTACAACGAATTATGGCTTGATCAATCAACCATATCAAAGAGACGGAGGATGGGCTAATGAATTTGAAACAATTATTATCCGTTTGAGTGATTTTGCTATCAATAATCCTGATTTCAACCTTAATGAACTTGGAACAATAAGGTTTGAATTTGGAAATTCATTTAATTCCGAAACCGGAAGATTAGCCATTGATGACATTGAATTGATTGGCGAAAAGGAAACATTTATGGTTGAAGCCGGTATCATCATCAATCTAAAAGCTTATCTCGAAGGCCCTTATAATTCAACAGATATGAATACGAGCCTAAACACGGAAGGCTTAATTCCATTAACACAACCTTATAATATTGCTCCCTGGAATTATATCGGAACAGAAAGTGTGGACTCAATTCCAAATCCCGATGTGGTAGATTGGATTTTAATTGAATTACGCAACACAACTGATGCCTCATTGGCAACCGGCGAAACAATGATAGCCCGTCAGGCGGCATTTCTGTTGAATGAAGGGTCTGTTGTTGGTTTAGATGGTTCTTCAGTTCTCTCATTCTCAAATTCAATCACTCAATCATTGTTCGTAGTTGTTTGGCACAGAAACCACCTATGTATCATGTCTGCCAATCCTGTTACTGAAACAGGTGGCGTTTACACTTATGATTTTTCAACAGATGCTGGACAGGTTTTTGGGGAAGCAAACGGACACAAGGAAATCGGCACAGGTGTTTGGGGAATGATAAGCGGTGATGCTAATGCCGACGGACAAATAGATGACCCTGATAAAGATACTGTTTGGGCATTACAAGCAGGGAATTCAGAATTTCTTGCAGGAGATTTCACCATGGAATCGCAGGTGGACAATAATGATAAAAATGATATTTGGCTTATAAATAAAGGGGCTGGCACACAAACACCGGAAAATAAAAACAATGACGATCATCAATTATTGTGGCGTTTTGCAAATCCCTCAATTTTTGAGGGTTTACCGCCATTGTTTCAGTTTGATATTGAACTTAAATGTGATGAGATGGGAACTTATCATTCTCAAACTCAGATTTATTTTGATTATGATACTCTGGCTTTTGGTTCAAACATTGATGGAATTCCTCAAAATCCTGATATAGATGAAAGGATAAGCTGTAGTTTTCTGGAATTAATGGATACGAACAAATATCTGATCACTAACGATGCTAATAATTCATCAGGCAGGTATGCAATAATTACTCAACCAATTGATGAAAATTACCCTCTCTCATTAAACAATCTAACAGAAGTTGATACATCTTATAAAGGATTTTTAAGATTTCAGATTGAGATTCAGGATCAAAGCCGGCTTGCCGGAATATCCTTCTCCGAATTACTTATGGATGGTGGCCAGTATTATTTAGACATTGATTCAGATACTTTACCTGAAAAATACTTTGATCCATGTTTGTATGCAAATGATATGATAAATGTACCACTTGTTTCAGAAATTCAGGAATACACACTTGGCATTGGTTATCAATTTATTTCATCCCGAATTGTTCCTGAAAATCCCGATATGTTAGTAGTTTGTGCCGATCTTTTAGACAAGCTTCATTTTGTCAGGAATTCAAATGGACAGGTATTAATAAAAATCGGAACTGTTTGGGTTAATGGAATAGGTGATTGGATTACTACCGAAGGCTATTTGATTAGAATGAATTCAGCAGATTCCTTCACTATCGAAGGCAATTTAATTGATCCCTTCACACCAATTGAACTTCAGGCCGGATACCAATTAATAAGTTATCTGCCTGAAGAAGCTATGAATGCATTAATTGCTTTTGACGAAATATTAAATGAAAACCTGCATTACATCAGAAATACTACAGGAGGGATGTTAAGAAAAATCGGCCCGAACTGGGTTAATGGTATCGGTGATTGTTACCCCGGCGAAGGTTATCTGATAAAAATGTTTGCAGATGGCGAAATTGTTTATCCCGAAATTGCAAAATAAAGTTTTAAAAGACTTTAATTGAGTTTGGAAAATTGTGATTCAATAACACAAAGTTATAGGATGCTCACTCACGGGGTGACTTCAAGTCACCCCGTGAGTTTCACCCAGCACCCAGTAACCCAGTATCCCCGCCCATTCCTAACGGCATGTTCGGGCAGGCAGTATCCAATCCCGACACTCTATTCGTTCGGTCGGGATCTCCACTTAGTTTCGATATCCAGTATCCAGCATCCGGAAATCAAAAATTATTCATACATTTGAACGAATTTTATGAATCTAAGCAACCATAAAAAAGACGAGGATGTCTTATAATAAAATAAAAATCAATTAATAATAAAGGAGAAAAAAATATGAAAAAAGTTGCAATCAATCGAAATGTGAATGAACTGATCAATTTTGTTTATTTATTAGTTGGTATATTATTCATTATACCGCTAATCTCTTTTGCTCAAAAAGGCAATAATAATTTTGAGAAAAGAAAATTAATGCACCATGAAGTACCAACCGATAAGTATGTTCCCGTATCGCGCGAAAGCATGGAAAGATCCCCCGCTTATCAATTTAAAAGCAGAAACATTTTCACAACACAGGTAAATATTGATGAAAATGGGAACAACATAGTTGGAGATGCTGCTAATGAACCATCCATTGCTTTTGACCCGACCAATCCGGACAGGATTGTAATAGGCTGGCGTCAATTTAATACTATTAATAGTAATTTTAGACAAGCAGGTTATGCATATTCAACCGATGGCGGTGAAGAATGGACTTTTCCCGGGGTTATTGATCCTGGAGTTTTCCGTTCTGATCCTGTACTTGATTTTGACGCAGATGGAAACTTCTATTATAATAGCCTTACTTATAATTCGGGTAATTATGAGTGTACTGTTTACAGAATTCTGGACGGAGGTGTTGAATGGGGCGATGGTGTTTTTGCTCAAGGTGGTGATAAACAATGGATGAGAATTGACAGAACTAACGGAATGGGTTCAGGAAATAATTATTCATTCTGGACATCCTACTATAGTATATGCTATCCCGGTTTCTTCACACGTTCTATTGATGGAGGAAATAGTTATGAGAATTGTAATCTTGTTTCAGGGGATCCTTCCTGGGGAACACTTGCAGTTGGCCCCGATGGAGAATTGTATGTTGTTGGAGCAGGTTATCAATATGATATTGTTTTGGCAAAATCCATTACTGCCCAAAATCCATGGGGCTCTGTAGAGTGGGAATTTAATACGGGAGTTGATTTAGATGGTGAACTCACAGGTTGGGCACCAGTTAATCCGGCTGGATTAGTTGGACAGGCATGGGTTGATGTTGATGTTTCAAATGGGCCGGGCCATGGCAATGTTTATGTGCTTGCTTCGGTTGATCGTTTCTCAATTAATGATCCGGCTGATGTTATGTTTACAAAAAGTACTGATGGTGGATTATCATTTAATCCGCCTATCCGGATAAACACAGATATTAGTACCGATAATTATCAATGGTTTGGAACAATGTCGGTAGCTCCAAACGGCCGTATTGACGTGATTTGGCTCGACACTCGTGATGGATTTCCTGGTGCACAGTATTACTCTGAATTATATTATTCTTATTCCAATGATCAGGGTGAAACATGGTCGGAAAATGAAATGCTTTCAGAATTATTTGATCCCCACGTAGGCTGGCCACAGCAAGAAAAAATGGGTGACTATTTCGATATGATTTCCGATAACGGTGGAGCTCATCTTGCATGGGCCAATACTCTAAATGGGGAACAGGATGTTTATTATTCTTATATTACATCAAGTGCTACAAATGTTATTGAATTAACCGAAGGGTTTCAATTTATTTCAACCAATATTGATATGGAAGAAAAAGATATGAGTGTAGTAATGGCTGAAGTATTAAATGATAATCTTATCTATGTAAGAAATTCGGAGGGTGCAATGCTAAGAAAAATCGGCCCGAACTGGGTCAATGGTATAGGTGACTGGGTTATTGAAGAGGGTTACCTTGTAAAAATGGCCGATGATGATTCCTTTACTATCGAAGGAGAAATAATTGATCCTTCAACTCCAATTCCTCTTGTAGCAGGGTTTAAATTTGTAAGTTATTTACCGGAAAACCCTATGGATGCTCTGATAGCTTTTGAAACTATCATTGGAGATGATCTCATTTTTATTAGAAATTCAATGGGAGAAGTATTACATAAAATCGGCCCAAACTGGGTAAACGGTATTGGTGATTGCTATCCCGGCGAAGGTTATCTCGTAAAAATGTCGGGAGATGGTGAAATTATTTATCCCGAAGCGGCAAAATCAAGTGGAAAAGTGAATGCAATTCCTACTCACTTCAATTTCGAAGGTGGAAATGCTGCCGACCCTGTTTATACAATTTATGTTTCAGGTTTAGAAATTGGTGACGAAGTTGCTGCTTATGATGGTGAAAAATTAGTAGGTACAATGAAAGTTAATTCATTGAATGCTCTTGATAATGATCTTCCTGTTTTTAATACAATTAATAGTGGACAGGGATACACTCCCGGAAAACCAATCACTCTGAAAGTATGGTCAAAAAACGAAGTTGTAAATGCTGATTTTACAATGGAAACAGTTTTTGATTCTTATGTGTCTGGTGTTTACCCTGACGAAGATGGAGAATTTAGCTTTGTTAATATTACAAAAGAAACTTCAATTATAAATAATGAAATCATCGTCTATCCTAATCCTGCAACTGATGAAATTAATATTTCTTCATCAGAAATAATAAGAAATATTATGATTCTAAATTATGCGGGACAGTTGATTTATGATGGTAACAGCACCAAAATTAATACAGCAGATTTTAGCTCCGGTATTTATATTATTCGTATTAAAACTGATAATGGAGTAGAGACGCAAAAGTTTACTATCAAATAGTTTTTCGAAACAAATTAGCATAAGTGATAGTTTATAAAAAGTCGGCAGTTGGCAGTCGGCAGTCTTTAACTGGCAGTCAGAAAACCGAAGACTGTTGACTGAAGACTGATAATTTTAAAACCAAAATTTTGCTAAAAAAACAATCCCGAGACCTCGGGATTACAGGATAATAGTATAATAATTGTTATTTTAAGAGCCGCCCGAAAGGACGGCTTTTTTTGTAAAAAGTTCTTTGAATGGATAAAGAAAAGTAGCATTTTGAAGGGATGGCATTCCTGCCACTTATCCAAATTTTTTGCCCACCTTGAAAAAAGGGAGGGCTGTGCTTCGCTTCTTGATTATAAAGAAAAAATGTTTAATTCTTCTTTTGAATATTCTTCCAACCATCAGACAGTTCTATCCCCCTTATTCGTAAGGAGGGATTTGGGGTGAATAAGCAAAACCAGCACTAAAACACTGAATTTATGACTAATATTCATTATTTTCAAAAAAAACAATAAAAACCTTTGTTTTTTAAATTATTATGTTATAATTTTACATCGTTTTAAATAATGAAATAATAGAAATACGAATAATGTCAGGTTTTTATTTTTCCCATCCTTAACCAAATGAATTAATTATAGAGAGCTTTCTCTATTTAAAATCCTGACAAACCTCGTATATTGCCCTGCTATGTTATGTAGCAATTCGGCTACAGCATAGCGTTACGTACTACTTATTGAAGAAGAATAGTATTTTTAAATAGGCAGGAAAATGAGCTTATTAAATAAAAGAAGGATAAATATATTTTACATAAAAAGCAATGCAAAATGGATCGTTTCATGTAGAGACGTTGCATGCAACGTCTCTACCGCAATGCCCATCATTCCATCACAATATAATTAAAACCAATATTAAAAAACGAAATATTAATTATTAACAATTCAAATTTTTATTATTATGAAAAAAATAATTCTTTTAACAATGCTGATGAGCTTTGGATTATTTTCAATTGCTCAAACAAAATTTCAGGTTAAAAACAATCTGAAAAAGGTAGAATCCATTATGATCAAATCTTCAGAGAATGTTACGAATGAACATTCTACACATCCTTATTTAAAACCTGTGAATCATCACAACAATGGAACCGATGATATTACTGTAATTGATATTGGTGGTGCAGGAAATGCATATGGTTTGTATAACGGGGGCAGGACCTGTGTTTGGGCTGCAAACGAAATTAGCAGCATTACCTTTGTTCATAGAATGTTAGCACCTCCGGGCGGCCCCGGTACGGGCTATATTGCATATGACGTTTCAATTGATGGCGGATCAACCTGGCAGGTTAACAACCAGATATATGAACCACAAACTATCGAATATAGTGGACGCTACCCGCAAGGCCTGATTTATAATCCTGTAGGGAATGCTGATCCTTCTCAGGCATATTTCACTTATTTTACTCCTGTTCTGGTAGGAGGTAGTTGGGGTGATTACTGTTGGGGTGTTAATGTTCTTACAACAATTCCTCCCGATCCTACTCAAAACTGTCAATCAACAATACCGCCATATTACCAAAGTGTTCCTGAAGCATTTCATATAATACCAAATGGAAATACATTCGTTGTGGAACCTGCTTTAGAGGACGGATTCTTCGTAAATTATTCAGGTTACATGTTGTTTTCGAATGGTATTTTTACAGGAGATGATTATGAATATACCCAGGAATTATTTCCAGTCCCAATAACTACTGATCCTCCGGAGTGTACCATAGCATGTACAAAAATTGCATTTTCTCCAGACGGACAAATAGGGTATTTTTGTATTTTATCAAACAACGGAGAAAACACTGTGGAATCTTATGGATGTTATTATCCCGTTTTATATAAAACAACCGATGGTGGTGAAACATGGGATGAAGAAGCAATTAATGTACAATTAGGCGGCCCTGACGGTTTAGAAGCTGTTCTAAATTATATGAGTGACGAAACTCTTGCTCAAATTTTTGAACTACCTGTCCCACCTCGTGATTCAATTCCTTTTACTACTGCTTTTGATATGGACCTTGTAGTTGATGCTTATGGGAACCCTCATATGCTTACTACTGTTGGTATTGGTAGCCAGGAATGGTCAATTTACACTTCTGCAACAGGTGAACCTTGTAATGGTTGGATCGCAATGTTACATATTTATACTACTGATGATGAAACATGGATGTGTGATACTCTTTATACTCCTAATACTTTTAGAGGTGAATTTGGTGCTGATCCTATCAGTGAAGATAACAGGCCTCAAATTTCAATTACACCGGACGGTAAAAAACTTTTCTTCTCATGGATAGACACAGATCAACCTACTGTTGTTGATAATATCTATCCTGATATTTATTGTGTTGGTTATGATGTAGATCATAATGTTTATACTCAGGAAAATGGTAATTATAAGCTTTGGAATGTAACAACCATGACAGCAGCCTGGATGAGCGCCTACATGGCTACTCAATCTTATTATGTATTTGATAATGGAAGTTTCTGGGAAATTCCTTTTGTTTATCAGGAGATGGATATTAATGATCCTGCAGCTCCTGTTCAATATAAATATATTCAAGATTTCTCTATTTCTATTTTTGATTTCATACCACCGGCTACTCAAACTATTCATTTGGAACCGGGATTTCAATTTATTTCAAGCCATGTTGTGCCATATATTCCTGAGATGACTTCCGTTGTTTCTGAAATAATGAATGATGATCTTATTTATGTTAGAAACACCCAAGGACAGACACTACGAAAAATCGGCTCTAACTGGGTTAATGGTATTGGCGACTGGATTGTAAGAGAAGGTTATCTTGTAAAAATAACTGCTGCTAATTCATTTACCATTGAGGGTAATTATGTGTACCCCGGAATAACAATTCCTGTTACAGCAGGGTTTCAGTTTGTAAGCTATTTCCCAAATACTCCAATGAATGCCTTGGATGCTTTCACAACAATCATAGGCGATGATTTATGTTACATTAGAAACTCCATTGGAGGTATGGTAAGAAAAATTGGCCCGAATTGGATTAACGGTATCGGTGATTGTCAGCCCGGTGAAGGCTACCTTGTTAAAATGTTTGCCGATGGAGAAATTTTTTATCCAATGACGGCAAAATCAAGTGAAAAAGAATTAATTCTACCGACTAATTTTATTTTTGAGGGAGGTAATCCAGCAGAAACAGTTTATACAATTTATGTAAAAGGACTGGAAATTGGTGATGAAGTAGCTGCTTTCGATCGTGATAAAATGATAGGATCTGTAAAGATTAATTCTAACAACGCTTTTGAAAACGAACTCCCTGTGTTTAGTACTTTAATCAACGAACAAGGTTACGATGAAGGCAATCCGATTATATTAAAAGTCTGGTCTGAAAATAATATTGTTTCAGCCGATTTCACAATGGAATCAATTTATGATGCTTATGTTTCGGATGTTTATCCTGAAGGAGACGGAAAATATAGTGTTGTAAATATTACAAAAGGAGAAATTGAAAATGAGGATGAAGCATTATTTGTTTATCCAAATCCTTCTGAAGGAATATTTTATATCTCACTTAAAGGAGTTAATGGTGATATTTCAATTAAAGTATTAGATTTAAGAGGTAAAGAATATTCTAATTTTGAATTATGCGGATCAACTTCAACACAACTTGATTTAACGGAATTATCTGCCGGAGTTTATTTTATTAACTTTAGCGGGAAAAACTTTAGTCAGGTGAAAAAGATAGTGATCAAATAAGTATTTTAAACGCAGAGCCGCAAAGTCGCAGAGAAAAAATGTTTCATCCTCAAATAACAGAAAATTAAATCTCTGCTTCTCAGTGTATCAGTGTTCAATCAAACAAATGTTCTAAACAAATAACAAAAAAATAAACTTATGAAAAACCTACACAAAACAACAGTAATGATGATGATTTGCTTCTTCATCGGGCATTCTGCTTTTGCAGATGTAACAGCTGATTTTACAGCTGATCAAACCACAATTGTAGCCGGCGAAACTATCCAGTTCACCGACCTATCCACCGGAAATCCCACAAGCTGGCATTGGGATTTCGAAAATGATGGTACAATTGACAGCTTTGAGCAAAACCCTGAATGGACTTATGATGAGCCGGGAATTTATTCAGTATCACTAACAATAAGTGATGGTACAAACACCGACACTGAGTTAAAAGAAGACTATATTACGGTGTTTGAGGCGCAAACTCCAATTTTAATAAGTGCTACATCCGGCATTGAACAAATTACCTTATTGTGGGAGCCAATTCCAGCTGGATCGGATATAGATAACAAAACAGGGCACTTTAATTTTCAAGGACCCGGGACTTCTTTATATGTTTGGACACTATATATAGGTGCAGCAACATTCAATGGAATAGATATGGAATCAGGCGATGAGATCGGAGTTTTTGATGGGGAAGTGCTTGTGGGAGCCTATACTTTGGATCAAGTTTGTACACCAGATAATCAATTTGATAATGATATGTTTGCCTATTGTTGTATTTTTTATACGGGCGATACAATTTACATGCCAGGTAATACTTTTACAATGATAGCATGGGACGAAAGTGCACAAAAAGAATCAACATTATTTGAATATATATTTAGCGATCCTTACGGAGGTGCATATACAGGTGATGTTTTTCCTGATGGAGACGGACAATACTCAATAGCTGAGTTTTCATTTTCGAATAGTTACTTACCACCAACATTTAACATTTATTATGAAGACGGAACTCTTGTAGCCGGCGAAGTAGAAGGAACAACTTATACGGATTTGGATTTAACAGCCGGACAAGAATATTGTTACTATGTTACACAAATATTAGAAGGCGGTGAAGAATCCAATCCTTCAAATGTATTATGTGCTACCCCATTATATGATAATGCACCTATTTTAGTTAATGCCATACCCGGCTTAGAAGAAATTAGCATTGAATGGGGAGCAATTCCCGATATAACGGAAAAGGATAACAAAACAGGGCATTTTATTGTTTATGGTGGCCATCCATCAAGTGACATCTGGACAATTTATATTGGAGGAGCTATAATTGACGGCCTTGATATGGTAGCTGGAGATGAAATTGGTGTTTTTGATAGTGATATTCTTGTAGGAGCATTCACTTTAGACCAGGTTTGCACCCCCGAAAATCAATTTGATAATAATTTACGGGCTTACAGTATCCTAAGAAATGGTGATCCCGGATATACGGCAGGAAACAGCTTTACCATAATTGCATGGGATGAAAGCGAGCAAATGGAATCAAATTCATTTGAATATACTTTCAGTGATCCTTACGGAGATGCATGGACAGGTGATGTTTTTCCTGATGGAGACGGACAATACTCAATAGCTGAGTTTTCATTTTCGAGTAGTTACTTACCACCAACATTTAACATTTATTATGAAGACGGAACTCTTGTAGCCGGCGAAGTAGAAGGAACAACTTATACGGATTTGGATTTAACAACTGGAC